>Ga0164310_10000523_pt1 | contig 20483 bp, 24 predicted proteins | sample GuaBasSedimGuay1_FD_121795 | JGI IMG/M metagenome (GOLD analysis project Ga0164310, IMG submission 121795) | Subseafloor sediment microbial communities from Guaymas Basin, Gulf of California, Mexico - Guay1, Core 4569-9, 0-3 cm | ecosystem: Environmental > Aquatic > Marine > Hydrothermal vents... | reverse complement strand
TTACTTTATTCCATCTGCGCTTAAAACCCTTGGGCATGGTCCACATCCTGCGCCTCATTGGTTCAGGATTTTCTTCTAGGGCGGTTGTTCTCTCCAGATCCTTGGCAGGGTTGCCTTTCCCCTTCTTAGGCTTAGCCTGGCCCTCTGGGCTCCCCAGGGAGGCTCCCAGCGTTGGGCTGTGCTTGCCCTCAGCCATTGGTTGGCGGTCCAGCTTCCTTAATCCCCGGCGGCGCATAAACTCATCGTGTTTCATTGTGCAGATATACTCCAGCTTCAATAAAATCAGAAACATAAATATCAAATATCTCTTGATCGTTATCAACTGCCTGATAACCTCGATCAACTTCACACAGCGGTGAGACTGGAGACAGGCTGAGGATTGTATAGTAACGTTCTGGCAGCTGATCTGGCGGCAGCTCCCTGATCCCTAGAGCCTCCCTGGTCAGTGGGGTCAATGCTCCCAGACTGGCTTGATCTGGACAATCTGGGAATTTATAGAATGGCAGATCGGGGGCCAGGTGCAGCATGGTTAGAGCTGAGCTATCATTCAACGCATACACAACAGATCCATCCTCCCAGGATTCTCTGATTGCTTCTATCCAGGGGGTGCTATCTGCTTTGTTGGTTAGATTATATTTGTGATACCCAACAGCCAGGCTAATCATCAGCGGGACCACAATCACAGCTGCCAGGATTCTGCCCGGCTTGGCCAGGGACTTGATCACAACAGCGATCAGGATCAGCAGCATTGGCAGCGATCCGATCAGCGGCCTGAACAGCAACACAGGGCGGTACAACCAGGAGGCCAGCACAGCCAGCAACAAGGGCAACCCGGCCATTACAGCCAGGCCCAGCCAGGATCTATCCTGTTTCCATCTTCTGGCCAGGGTGACAACCAGAACAACCATCCCAGCCCCTATCATTATCTGGCAGGCCAGAGCTTCCTCATTGGGCAGAGCAAATGAGAAGATCATTTTCTCAATGGCTCTCACAACCCGGCCAATCGTGATGGGCTGGATCCAGTACCCTGATGATTGCAAGTGTCTCATCTGGGCCAGCATTACAAATCCCCAGGGCAGCCAGATCATCCCGGCCAACCCAAACGATGTGACCCATTTCAGCCAATCCTTTCTAGCTGCCAACAGGGCAACGACAGCCAGAGCCAGGCAATAGAACAGTCCATAGGTGTGAGTTAACATGGCCAGGGCGGCGGCAATCGTTAGAAGTGCCCAGCGGCATTCGTAAATGGCAACCAGTCCAACCAGAACAACCAGCTGGAGCAGCGCATACATCCGGGCCTCTTGTGAGTAGTGGAGGTTCATTGGAGCAAATGCCATCAGCCCAATGGTGATGGTTTGGATCCAGGGATCTTTGGCGATCTTCTTGGCCAGGTGGCCAGCCAGGATAACTGAGGCAATAGAGAATAGGGCAGATAACAACCTCAATCCCCAGGCAGATCCCAGCCCAATTCTTTGCATGATCCATAATAGAAAATAATGAGCAGGCGGGTGAACATCCCCGGCCAGAGCTAACATCATTTGTCTCAGGGGCAGGCTGCTGGCCAGATCTGAAAAGGCCTCATCATACCAGAGCGGTGCAGCCCCCAGGTTGTAGAATCTCAGGCCAACAGCCAGGGCGATCAGAGCCCAGTTAATTATCTTGTGCTGTTTCTGTGTCAGTTTCATGAGCGAGTTCCCTTTTCATTTCCGCAGCTCCCAACCAGGCTCCCATCAAATATCCAGACCCAATTAACAACCCAGCAAATACAGCCTCAAATGGTGATTCAATTACGCTTGGCTGGCCAATAGATTTGATGGCTTCCATTGTTGCAGAGATAATCACCGACAGCCAAATAAACCCGGCAGCATACGGCAGCCCAATTTTTATATAGTGTCCAACAACCTCATTAATTGTCTTGATGATCTCAGTTGATTTTTTCATTGTTAACTTTGCTCCCTTTCCAGATTGAAAATACAATGGCAAACAAGCAGCTGGCTCCAAATAAAAAAGTCTTTACATCTTCCCATTGTTGTTTCATTGCTTCCTTCCTTTTGGCAGTTCTGCCATCCAGTGATTGATCAGCATCATTAAGCGGTGGGCATCCCCAGCAGAGATCCTGATCTGCTTGCCATTGCCCAGGTCTATCATGAGGTACTTTCCCAGATTCTTTATTCTCATGGTTTCCCCGTTGGTCAGTTCCAGCTCAGTTGTTTCTATGGTTGTTGGTTTGCCTATCATGTTCCCTTTTGAGCCTGCTAACTGTGGAGCGGCAGCAGTTATATTCCCGGCCAACTACCTCGCAAGTTTTCCCGGCCTCTACTTCCTGGCACATCATCTCAATCCAAACATCCCGCTGATCCTTTCTGAGTTGTTTATCATGAGCGTGGTCTGTATACTTGCCAGCCAGATCATCCCAGCGGGCTCTCTTTACAGCTGCTGGCCCTGCTCCCGGCGTGGATCTCATTTCTCTACCTCCAGCCAGGCCATAAAGCAGGCCAGGAATAGCAGCGTAGTAGCCAGAGCAAATAGAATAAACAGGCCAACTCTGGAGCCCACAGTATTGCCAACAGTAGGCTGGAACACATCATAAAAAAAGGCAACCCAGAGCAGAGCAGACCCAATGGCAGGGATGGTTGATTTATGCTTCATTGCTCAGCAGCTCCCTTGCTAGCAGAACAATCCCGGCCAGAAAGTGACTAATAGTAACAATCATCAATGCCCCAAACACTGGGCCACCTGGGCCATTAAGTGCAGAATAAAAAGCAGCCCCCCCAGCTGCTGAGGTTCCAACAATGTAAAACATATAAGGTTTAATCTTATGGGTTTCCATTGCTTCCCCTATTTCGTAAAATATCCAGGCCCATAACCTTATTCCCAGATCTACCAGGTCAATCATTGCTCAGCCCTCCAGATTTCAACATCCTCGATGTGCCAATATTCCACAACCCCAACCAGCTCATAGTTCTCAGCGGTTAGGACTTCCAACTGTTGGAACAGATCAGGGTCTAGCAGCGGATCCCTGGGCCAGATGATCCAATCGGCCCAACTGCCAGGATCTTGATATTCCCAACCAAACAGCTCCATGAGTTCCCTGGAGCCCAGGCTGTTATGGTTCTCAGATTCAGCAATCCAGCTGGGATTGGTCAGATACAAATCAAATGGGAGGGCGGCTGTTCCAGTAGCATATAAAATGCTGCTCTCAGGTTCCTGGCTGATCAGGCCAGTGTACTTATCAAGATCTGATCCTTTTATCCCTGGGCTCCAGTTGATATTGGCCAGGATGATCATAGCTGCCAGCAATGCAGGTGCTATCAGCTTATAGGGTCTGTATTCTTTGAGTGCTGTTGCTGATCCAATCCAGATGATCAGCGGATAGAGCAGCGGCATGAGCGGCCTGTAAAAAAAGATGGGCTCAGAGATCAGGGAGATCAGCAGCAGCAGCGTTGTTGGGATGATCACCAGCAGCCCATTGGTAACAACAATATCATCCTCAATGATCAGCCCCATTTTATAGTCTGGATTGTGACAATCAGTGGTTCTAATAATCATCAACCAATCAGAGACAACCACGACCAGCACAGCCAGAGCCATCACCAGATAAAACACAATGACCAACAGACCAGCTGGCGGCATGGTCCCAACAAATACAGCGGTATAAATACTAGTGAGTACCTGGCCTACTGAGACAGGGATCATTAGATAGTGATCAGCAACCGGGCCAGTCAGAATTGGCAGCAATGCGGGGATTCCGGCCAGCAATGCAACCAGTCCTGTGAGTATTGATAACCGGGCTGAGCTTTTGTATATCTCTCTTACATTCAACAGCCCCTGGATCAGCCAGTCCCTCGCCAGGCAAACAACCACAATGGAGACAGTAAAAATCAGCCCGGTTGGATGGCTCCAGATCATGAGGGTCATGGTCACAACAGCCCAGCGATATTGCCCGGATTGCATCAGCCAGAATGAGAGCAGATAAAGCAATCCCAGCAAGGCATATACTCTGGCATCTTGGGCCATCCAGTAAAACCCTGGCAGCAATGTGAGTGCTGAGATCCAGAGCCTCTGATTGTCAGTGACCTCCCAATCGTCTAGCATTTCCAAAACAACCGCCAGGGCCAGAATAGAAAATAACAGGCTGGGGATCCTGGCCAACCAGGGCACATTTTCCAACCACGCAAATGGTTTGATGATCAGGTAGTGCAGGACTGGCGTGAAGTCCAGCCAGGTGGCCCGGACCATATAAGGCAGCGGAAGTCTGGAGACATTGATTGAAAATGCCTCATCATACCAGAGCGGTGAATCCAGCCCCCGTCCTCTGAGCCAGATACCAACAACCATCAGTATCTTTGCCAGGTCCTGCTTAATGTTCTGGGTTTGTATAATCTCTTTGATTTTCATTCTGCGATAACTCCCATATCAACCAGGGTTGGAGCCAGCAAGGTCAGCACAATAATGCTCAGTATTAAGACAGCCTGGAATTTCTGGAGCCAGTTGATCAGCTTCTCATCCCAGGGCAGCAGCAGGACAGCATAATATCCCCCGGCCAGGATTGTTCCAAATAAAAACATCCCAGCCAGCAGCTGATCTGTTGCTGTGTATTGCCTGGTCCATTCCCAATATAACGGGCCCATCATAGCAGCCAAACTCCATCATCAATGCCTGAAACTTCCAGGATCTCATTGACCAGATCCTGAGCCATATCCTGTACATCTTCTTGATCAGCTTCTTGGTCCTGGCCCCATTTGCTTATAGCCTGGCTGAGCAGGGCGGCGGCCAGGGGTGCCATAACCAGGATCACATAATCAGCTGGCATCAATCTCAGATTGAGGTTTGATGGATCAATATTGTGATTGATAACCATGACCTTGACCCCGATTCCAAAACCAGCCAGGATCAAGATTAATCTTTCCAGGTACTCTCCAAAAAATGCGTTGATTATGTTGATGATTTTTTTCATAGTCTATTCCTCCCAGCGTTCATAACGCTTTGATCTGATCCTGGGTGATCGGATGATCAACCAGGCTAAAAAGAATCCTGAGCCAAACGGGATCAGGCACATCAGGCCTAACAGTGTTGCTCCAAATTTTGTACTATCCATGATCAACTTCCTTTGCGGGGCTGGATCTCCAGACTGGCCCCTGCCCCATTCCTGTTTATCTGGATCTCCCCTTCCTGCTCCAACCTGGTCATATATCTGTGGGCGGTCACATAGGGCAGCCCAGCATTGATGGCCAACTTGAATAATGAGAGCCCTGGGGTTTCTTCTATTGTTGCCATCAATTGAGCCTTCCTGGTTTCTATTTTCAGATCTCTTTTTCTTTTCAAAAGGAATCCCTTTAATGTATATAAAGAATCTTTAATTTAACCAATACCTATGAATGACCCTGGTAATTAAAGGTAAAGGTATTTTAAGTAAAGAAGTATTAAGAGACATTTTGTCGCTTACCTTAAGAGACATTTTGTCGCTTACCTTAAGAGACATTTTGTCGCTTAGGCCCCCCTAAGAGACATTTTGTCGCTTAGGCTTTTAGAGGGGATGGCAAGAGCCAATGGGATCAATATTGCCCTCATGTTATAAGGTTCAAAGTATGGATTATCTAACAATCCATGCACCAGCATTGTGACAATGGCAGCAATGGCAGCAGCCTTGATCATTTGATCTGGGCATTCTTTCAGGATGTGCCAACTTGTGGCCGTCAGAGACAGGGCAACAGCAACAAACCCAACCAGCCCCATCTGTACCAGGATAGACAGATAGATATTGTGAGCATGTATATACTTTCCAGTGTTTACTGGCCCATTGAGTTGGTTGATCAACAGGAAGGATTTTAGACCAGCTCCCATAATTGGATTAGCCTTGAATATCTCCCAGGCTGATTGATATATTGCAACCCTGGGAACAGTAGAGGCCTGGAGGTTGAGAGGTATAACAGAGTCAGGAATATTGGACCTGAGCAGGAAGATTCCAGCGATCTGGGACAGTCTGGATCCAGCAGATAAGACAATCCAAAACCAACCCATTTGAGACTTCCAACCGTTGGAGATAATAATTACAACAACATCAGCGGCGATCCCTGCCATGATGGCTGCTCTGGATGCGGTTGTTAACATAACAGCGGATGATAAGCTCCAGCAAACAACAGCCAGGGTTCTGTTAGGTGTGTCAGTATTTGAATTGAAGATAATAGCCAGGGAAGATGTAATGAACACATTGAGAAGGGCCCCAGCATTGTTAGGGTTGGCTGGGCGGTGAATCCCAATGCCCTCGATTATTGAGGGAATCTGAGCCTGAGCATAGAGGATGCCAGCGATTAATAGGCAGATCAGCAACCCTCGCTTATCTTTGCGGTTGATAACAAATCCAACCATCATCAGATTAAATGCCCAGATTAATAGTTCTTCCAATGACAAGCTGGGTCTGATAGAATTAACAACAGCCAGGATCCCTGATAAGATCAGGGGTAAATAAACCCAGCTGTAAGCTGGTATTTGTACGGGCCTGTTGTTTGTACGGCTGTGATAGATCCAGATTGCTCCAGCGGGTATGGCTAGAATCAAACCCAATGCAGCAGCTTCCTGGTATTTATATCTGTGACCAATTATCAGTAGTACAAATAACAACCCTAATAAATCTAATGATTTATCCTTGATCCCCTGTGGGATCAGTCCAGGTTGTTGGTTCATTTATTTTAAATTCAATCTGGTGCTGTGGTGTGAGTGGGTCATCCATTCTTACCCTGAGAATCAGTCCATGATTCCTAGGTCCTTCGTCTGTCATGATCCTGGCTACCCTTTTTCTAACAAAATACATTTTTACAAGCTGGTGATTAAGTCCACGTTCAACAGTCTTGACACTATAACCAGCCAGCCCAGCGATCTCAGCCCGGTCTGTTGTGACGGTGTTTCTCAGTACCCCTGTCCTGGGATTCCAGTAACATAATGAGCGGCAGGCAATCACAACATCAGCTGTGGCTTTTCCTAATAACGGTCTCCAGTTCCTCCAAAAATAAGCAGAGGTAACTATTAGTTGATGAGGCTTGATTACCGCTGCCCTGGTTTCCCCATATGCCTGGGCTAATTGGGCTTTCCTATCTTTCAATTCTGTGGATGGTGGTGGTGTGCCGTTGTCAGAGAATACGATCTGATAGGGCTGGTTCAATATTCCAGTAATGGTACGGCTGGCCAACCGGGCAACCCGTTGGTTAAGCCAATCTACATGACCTTCGGCAACCTTGATCATGATCACATCATCGGAGTATTCTCCAACCTTGCCCGGCAGGATACGACTCTCAAACACTTGCTTTGTGGTGTCATTCTTTAAAATTTTCTGGGTCTCGGCCCAGGCTTCGATGATTTTATTTTCTTTAGCTTTCATAATGTCCTTCCTGGTTTAATTCTTTAAACTTAATAAACCCTAGTTTAATTAGTTGGCGTATTGTATAGGCTTTAGAAACTGAGGACATGATGAAATCTATTTCCTCATGATCTTCTTCGTCATAGAAAGTAATAGTTGTCCTCATAACAGTCGTGGCTGGTTTTACTGGCTTTTTGTGTGGCATAATATTTCCTGAGCTGTGTTTTTTTTCAGACATATATCCTCGCTTGATATATCTAGGCGGCTTAACCAAAATCTATTTTTATTATAAGCCCTAGCAATAGATTCAAGCTGAATGTCTAAAACATCAGCAGCAACAGCCAGCTCATCACTGAGCTGGCTGTTGTGTATTAATGCCCTGGTGGGGTTTACTCCAAACTTGACAGCATACAGCTTGGCAGCTTGGGCCAGGGCGGCGGCAATCTGTGGATCAGCTGGTTGATTGGGATCTAGATTAAATCCCCAATCCAGCCAGTAATGGGTTAGTAGTTTATTTGTCATAGATGGTGATCCAATCCGCCTCCTTTAAGCTATCAATGCGATCATTGGCCCATTTTGCCAGGAGGGGCTCAGCTACGGCCAACCGCCTAAGATTCTCTGCCTGGCATTTAGCACAGACAACAAAAGGTCGTACTTCTGGTAGAGCAGTTGAGTAGTATCTACTTCCTAATAACATTTTGTTTTTTCGCAGTATGTCTCATCTTCTCCAGTGTCTATGATGTGGCCAATCAAAAGGTTGCCCTGATCAACCCAGCAGAATTTGTTAGTTGTTATCACAACCCCCTTTGCTGGAGATCGTGATCAGCCTGGGCCTGGGCAACGGTCTTGCTGCTGGGCTGGCTGTTGTTAAGTTTCCGTTGGCGGTTCAAGCGGCGGCGGGTGATCTTGTAGGCTTTCTCAAACTGGTTACATTCCATCAATACCTGGTCATGTTTCTGGATCCAATAATCCCTGGCCTTGATCGCATTGGATAGGTGCGCTTTCAGCTCAGTGACTTGATGTTCCAGCTGCCTGATCCTGGCTGGCTGCTGGGCCAGTATTTCTCCCCCCTTCCTGATTGAATTGAGTGTCTGAGTAAGCATTAGATCTCCCGGTTAGATTGATATGACAATACTAACCATAACATAATGTTGTAGAAAATACAACACAGAATACAGTGACATTAATCACAAAATGGATAGCATTGCTTACTACATTGTGCTAGATTTAAACCATGTTGCTTTCGTTAATCCAACCAGTTGTTAATCTTTTAGGCCTGGTCATTCTCACAATGGTGCTGAGTATAGTACCGATCATGGCCAGCCAGATGATGATCAAGCAGCTGTATTGGTGGGGCCTCGGTGATGCAGAATGACAGCTCAGCAATTTGCTGATCTGCTTGAGGCCTCAATGATTTGCCTGGGCGGTCTTGCCAGCTGGTGGCTAGTATTCCTGTTTGCGGGATCTGTGCTGCTGGCTATCGTGATGATCGTTCTGGGTCTTGCCCGGTTTTTGATGGGCAAGCGGGTTGGAATCCCCCTAGGTTACAACCCGATCAGATGACCCCTGGGGCCAGGGTCATTGTGTCGTAGGGGTTTATTAACCATAGAGCTTTAAGGAGGCTGAGAATGTTATCTTTTTCTCTTGACTTCAGTGGGGTTTTCACTATGGCCAATACCATCATAAATGGGCTGTTCCCCATTTATCTCGTGCCCCTGGGCATTGCCCTCGGCATTGGTATTCTTGGCGTGATTGTGAAGGCTTTTACCCGCATCGTGCGGTAAGTTTCACCATCAGTTATTTATCCTCGCTTGCAATCTCCCCGGTTGGATCTCCCGATCAATGACCGGGGAGATTGTGGGAATTAATGACAAGGCTGTTTTATGGCAACCAATAAAATCCTCAAATACACAGCGGCCAGCCTGGCAATATTATTTGGGCTGGTTGTTTTGATTCTGGCCCAGGATGTGATCACAACTCAGGCAGCAGGACAACATTCCCCAGCAACAACAACCCCGATCCCAACAACTGAGCCAACCCCGGATTGGTATTGGACCCATGAGGTAATTAATCTTTCTTTCTCTCATCCAGGCACTACTGGGGACCATTGGGGTGAGGCGGTAACAGCCCCTGCTTATGATGATGTTGAGGCAGTATATTTTGAGTTTATAAAAAAGTGCGGGGCAACCAATAACCATTGGGCCAAATCGGCCTGGGAGAATGAGGGCGGCAGCTGGGCCCAGGTGGAAGAATCCCAGACCTGTGATGTGTTAAATAAGCTCTGGTGGGACCAGGGCGGCGGCCAGTCTTATGCTGATGCCAAAACTGAGATAACCACAACCTTTGGAGCGGTGGGAGATACGGCGGTCAGTGAGACCAATGCCAGCACAGCAACAGAATACAGAGTAGGGACAGGGGCAGGGACCCCAGGGGATGCTGGTTACCTCTCCCAGCTCAATGTTTACTATTTACATTATGGCACAGATGGGGCTTGCTATGATGACATTGATCTTGATTCTGAATCATTTGCTGATGGGACCCTTGACGCAACCCTGGAGGATGGAATATCGGAGGCCCTGGCAGATGGTGATCATTACGGGGTAGAGATTTCTGGAGGTCCCTGGGATGATGGCACAGCTGAGCGGTTAGATGCTGCCTATTCCTGGGATGGCGCAACCTGGGAGGTCCTTGATGGCAGATCTGAAGATATTTACTGCACAGAGGATCTGGCAACAGGCGGCCAGATGTATTACCTGGAGGCCCAATCAACGACCCTATACTTAAGGGTCAATGATGAGGCTGGGGAGTTCTCAGATAACTCAGATGATCTAGATTATGCTATCTATGGCGTGGTTGGAGAAGGTGAGACTGGCTGCGGGGTTTACTACACAACCGGGCCCCAGGTATTTGATGAGGAGTGGGATGCCAGCTTTGATGATGTTTATGATCCAGGGGAGAAGTCCTGGCCAACATTGAGCGGGGTCTATTTTGAGGATTACGATATTTACAGGATTGTGATTCCGCATACCTGGCAGGATGGGATCTGGTACAACTCGACAGCCCAGGTCAGGCCCTTGGGGGAGGCAACCTGGCAGGATCTCCAAACACATCCCCAGACAGTGTGCGTTGAGGATCATGATTCATCTGTGTTGGATGAGCCCGGTTGGATGTCTTACTATTTCAGGAGCCCGGAAGATTTTACACTGTACGAGATCAGAGCCCAGGACCTAGATGATAGCAGGTACGATTCATCTTATGACAATAACGCTGGTGGTTTCCAGGTCCAGGTTTATTCAGCTAACTGGAATCCTTCAATCCCGGCCTGTGCGTCTACTTTTACCCAGGGGCCATTGCTCCAACATGTTGAGGTGTCAGCCAATGCTCAAAACGGGGCAGAGATCCCAGATCCCAGTTATTGGCCAATGGTGGGGGAGCCCCCGATCCTGGTTGTTGGTTCAACCTATTTATTGGCAGATGCTCCCAACTGGACTGGTTACTTAACATCAGGCGGCACAAAAGTATTTAATTGGCAGGTCTCATCAGATAGGATTACCTGGCAGGACATGGATGATTATGCTGATTGTGTTGAGCCAGTAGATACCAACCTAAGTAAGTATTATTTTACAGCTGATGCTGAGCAGCTATACATCAGGGCTGCTGATCTTGACAGTGATGGATCCTGGTCTGATCAGTCTGGGAATGTGGAGCTTAACTTATATTATTCTAATGATCTAAGGTTGGCTGATGAGGATGGGGAGTGCCCCAATCTAGTGTTGGGTGATACTGTACTTTCTGGCTCTGTGGGATCCTCACAGTTGGAGGGGGCAACCCTGCCTGATGTTATGACCCCCGGCCAACTGTACGCAATTCAGTTAACGGTTCCTGCCTGGCAGGACGACAGCGTTGATCAAAAGGCAGCAGATATTAAATTAGTTGGGGAATCAACCTGGGATGATTTTTATTCCTGGGACGGGGCCTTTTGTACTGAGAAGGATGGCAGCGACTGGCCAACTATCTGGATCCAGGCCCTTGATGCCCGGTACATGCTTAGGGCAGATGATACGATACTCGACAATTCAGGATATGTTAATTATACAATCTATGAGGCCAGCTGGGATGATGAGCCAATTTACCCCAGCTGTGAGAGCGATTTCAGCCCGCTACAGTTCGCTGATTTCCCGGTTGCTGATTCCTCGATTGAATCACACAAAATGGAGGGGGTCCCGGTTCAGGACTTTGTATTAAGGCCTGGGGCCTATAAGATAACAACCAGTGAGGGCCCCTGGTATGAGGATATATTAGGCCATCCAGATTTGTCTACTGGATCCTACGATCTTGAGATCAGCTTTGAAAATGGAGGGCTCAATACCTGGATTGATCTGGAGGCTGCTGCCAGCTGCGTGGTCCCTCTTTCTGATGGTCTCCACAAGCGATACTACATAACCATACCAGAGGAATCAACAGCAACCAACCTGGTCAGGCTGAGAGTTGATAACCTTGATTCTATCTTTGTTGATAATACTGGAGCCATTGAATACTCAGTACAATACTCAGCCAATGGCGTGGATCCAGCAGCTGCCTGGCAGCCCAGCTATGATGGTGATCAGTTCTTCCAAACCGGGGGTTGTTATCTCAAATGTGTCAGGCCAGGCAGCAGCATTAATGTACCTGCCTGGCTGGAATATTTTAGATGCCAGCTTGTGCGGCGTTTGTCATTCTGTGATTATCATGTGGTCAGAATGATGCAAATGAGAGACCTGTTTTATAGCCGGGAGCCCTTTGGTTCTTTACAGGAGATGGGCGCAGCGTTTGGCCTGGTCAGGGCCCAGGTGGACCAGTACCAATGGTATGAGGACCAGGGCGGTGATGATCCCCCAGAAGTAGAATACCCGGACAATTTTATATTTGCCTCAGAGGATGGCGGCGGGGCTGAGATCCCGCTGGTTGGGGAGGAATCCCCCTGGGGATCTGGGCTGATAGATATAAGGGGAGAGGGGGAGACCTTTAGCACTACTTGTCAAAATAACTTGGCCTCATCTCTGGGCTCCAGGCTGAGCCAGCCCCTATGCTTTGCGTTTAATGTGATTGATTCCCTGGGTCTCAGTTCGTGGTTCCAGTTGTTCTGGGATTTAACCATGATCGTGGCTGTTGGTATGTATTTTCAAAATAGATGGCTTAAGCCAATGAGCAGTTAAGAGGGGCTAATGAATAAAAAGACAACCCCTATATTATATTCAATCTCAGCAACCTTTCTGGTTGTTTCCCTTCTGCTGTGTGCAGTTAAGCCTGCGACTATAACTAGGGCAGCTGGATGGCTTGCGGGCGGCTGGGATCAGAGAGTAGAGATCACAGTCAGCAACACCAATATTGATAACAACCTCTCGCATTATCCAATTCCCATTTTTATCAACTCAACCGCTGGCAAAAACGATAATGATGATTTAACTCCCATCTTTGATGAGGTGGGCTCCAACAGTAAGAAGATTGCAGTCACCAAAGATGATGGTACATCTGAGATTTATGTTGAGGTTGAGAAGTGGGATAACACTGGAGAGGATGCGCTGATCTGGGTCTCTAGCAGCACATTGACATTATCCAGCAGCTCAACCACAACCCTATATCTTTATTACGATAACGACCATGCTGATAATACTACTTATGTTGGAACAGTAGGTAGTAGGCCAGAGGTTTGGGATAGTGACTATGAGGCCGTTTTTCATTTTGCTGATTCCAGCGGAGCCATCACTGATAGCACTAGCAACAACAATGACGGCACAGTGACGGCAGGGGCAGCTTACCAGGAAACGGGATCACTAGGCTATGCGCTGGACCTGGATAAAGCCAACTCTGAGAAAATGACATTTGCTGCCATTAATCCATTGTCCAATAGTTTATCAATAGAAATGTTTACTAAGCTGCCGGTTGCCGCGGATGCTTTTGATGGAATAATCAGCATTGGCACAGCGGGGCAGGGCGACAATAACAGGATTTCAATCTATACGACAGACAACAATGAGTACGTTGTAGCCGTTGTCGAGGACGGAAACGGCAATGCTAGCAGCATCTCCAATTGTCGAGTTGGCCCAACAGACGGCCCGCAAGATGGCGACTGGCATCCTGTAACCTTTGTTATTGATAGAGATGATGATCAGCTGCGGGCGTATTTTGATGGGGCCAACACAGATACAGACAGCCTAGCATCTGTTGGATCCATTGACAACTCTGGAGATTGGAATCTGGCCTATGATGCCACGCTAGGACATGAGGATGTAACTGCAGATGAGTTAAGAATCTCTAGCACAGAGAGAACAGCCTCCTGGTTGAGGGCAAGTCATTATTTCTTCAATGACGATGTTCTGGATTTTGGCAGCCCTGGGACCCCTACCCCTACCCCAACGGTCACAAATACCCCAACAGAGACGCTAACCCCAACGGTCACAAATACCCCAACAGAGACGCTAACCCCAACGGTCACAAATACCCCAACCCTTACTCCAACTGGCCAGGTGTTCCAGATGGCCGATCCTTCTGTTGTGATTGCTCAGGACTTGATAGATGAGGTTCAGGCGGCACTAGAGGCAAATATACCAACAATAGATGCCAATTTGTGGGCGATCACAGACGTTTATACAGTTGGCAACTACTCAATGATCAGTATTGCTGGCCTTGACGTTGATGACCCTAACGACCTTGACGGTTGGTTTTATGAGGATGCGATCTGGACAGGGACAGCGATTGTCAGGGACAACTTAGATACCTCTTACACAACCGGGCTGGATGGTGATGCGACCTATACAACCCTGCTGGGTGAAAGTTCGTTTTCAGATCCTAATGATGGAGCAGACCAGGGCGGCGGCGGCGGCAATTGGATCTGGTTGCCCTTCATGGCTGGGACCAGAGCTAATTATGGCGTTAGGGGAGTCCATGCGGCCAGTAATGCTCTGCCCGGGTGGAAGGCGGTTGATTGGTTTGGCGGTTCCACATATGGTGATAACAGTATGCCAAACATAGTCTATGGATCGTGGACTGAGCCCATTAAATCAGTGTGTAGGGATGGGACCAGTATTGGGATCACAACAGAGAATTTTTATTATATTCACTTGGAGGAAAATACATCAATCCAGCCAGGGGCCTTGATCAGACAGGGCCAACCAATCGGCTCTTTGGTTACAGGTTCGTTTAGTGATCGCTGCGGCTGGGCCGTCCAGCATGCAACCTCTTATCACGTCCATTGGGGCTGGCGGCCAACCGGGGATTATTTCCAGGCAGAAAGCTGGGTATTAAATATCAATGATGAGATCTGGCGGCGGGGTGATGATGAGGTTGCCATCCGTGGATATATGCTGGCTGAGTGGCCTGGGCATGATGGGATCATTCCAACCCTGGGCCCTACTGTGACCCCCGGCGGCCCAACCTTAACCCCGGCAGCAGCTCCCCCTCCCGTTGCTTATGGCGGTGATTCTCTTTGGGATCCAATTATATCTGGGCTTTATTCAATGGCAGAGACCACAGCGGCCAGGTTCCCAGAGCATGAGGAATCTGGGATTGGATCACAGATCACATCCGGGGCAGAGATCGCAATCAGGGTTGCCTTTACTATGCTAACCAGTAATTTTGATCTTACGATCTCAATTATTGTGTTTGGGATGATCGCATCAGCTGAGGTTGTTAGGTTGATCTATGCCATATATCTTGGCGTAAAAAAATTAATTCCAGTGGTGGGGTGATATGGGAGGAATCTTAGACCTGTTTGATAAGACAAGTTTTCATCTGGCCAAACAAGGGGAGGATCCAACTGGCCTGGAGTACAAAAAAGATAAGGGCTCAGGATGCTTGCCTTTTTATATCTTGTTCGGTGTGCTGGTGATCGTTTCTGTTGTGATAGCGGTGAGGGGGGCCAGGGCGGCCAATGCAGTACCAACCCCAACAAACACGCTGCCGCCAACAGCAACGGTCAGCCAGCCAGCCCAGACAGCGACCATGACCCCAACCCCTACCATTACAGCAACCCCAACGGAGACAGCCACAGCAACCCCAACAGCCACAGCCCGGATCATAACTCAGGTTGTGTATGCAACCCGGATGGTCTTTGTTGTTAAAACGGTGATGGTCCCGCAGCCAATCCTGATCACTGTTGTTGTGACAGCAACACCAACAGATACCCCTACCTTAACCCCTACACTAACCCCAACCCCTACCATTACAGCAACATCAACCAGCACAGCAACGGAGACAGTGACCCCATGACCTACTTATCAGTCATCATCCCAGCCCATAATGAGGAAGCAAGGATCCTGGCCAGCCTGGAGAAGATCAGCGGATATTTACACTGGAGGGCAACCCAATCCAATATCAAGATGGGGGGAGCTGAGATCATTGTTGTTGAGAATGGAAGCACAGACAACACAGCGGATCTGGTGCGGGAATTTCAGGCACAGCATATCTGGCCACAGATCAAACTGATCAGGCAATCAATGGGAGATAAAGGCAGGGCGGTTAAGGCTGGGATGCTGGCAGCTGAGGGAGAGTATAGATATATGGCAGATGCGGATCTCTCAACTCCCATTGATCAGCTCAGTAAGTTTATCAGGTATGCGGGGGATCTCCAGGCTGATATTGTGATCGGCAACCGGGCCCAGATAGAAAATCAAACCCTGGCCAGATCCATCATGAGCCTGGGATTTAAAGCGGCTGCTAATCTTACATTGGGCTTTCCCACTTATAGTGATACCCAGGCAGGATTTAAGCTATTCACAGCTGAGGCAGCTGAGCAGTTATTCTCCCGGCTCAGGGTCTTTGGCTGGGCGTTTGATGTGGAGATCCTGCTGCTGGCCCAGCGATTGCGTTATAGAGTTGTAGAGCTGCCAATACCCTGGAGGCGTGAGGCTGGCAGCCAGGTGAGTGCAGCTGTTCCTTTTAGGATGTTGTTGGACCTTGCCCGTATTAAGCGGGCTCATAATGAGATACCTTTATAAAAGCCTGGTTATCTGTGCCCTACTGTTGATCCCAGCGATCACAGCCAGGGCCGGAGGATGGGACACTGAGGATCGGATTGTATACCAGGATCAGGAGTGCAGGGTTTATATCTGGCGGCTTATGTCATGGGAGACCATGGAGCCAGCCTGTACTTTCTGGCTGTATGATAGCGGCCCCCCAACAGCATCAACAGTTAAGGCTTACTGTGGTGCCGAGCTATCAGCGGCCTGGTATCAAACTGGCCCGATCTCCCCCGGTGCGGCGGCCCCTCATACTGGATATTATGTACTTTTAGACAAAACAGCAATTTCTACCTGTTCTATCCCTGCTCATTTGCCCCCTGTTAAATTTAACTATACAATTTCCGGCAATAATTTGATTATTGAGGCCTCTGAGCCCTTGCCTGATCACCAGGTCACCAGGATTGAGGGCAGGATCAATGATGGCCCATTTGAGTGCATGGATTCCCGCTGTGAGATCCTGATCATCCCAACCGGGACCAGGGGAGTTGAGGTTAATTTCTGGGCGTTCTCAACCTTCTCTGAGGATCCAACCCCAACTGAATCAATTTATGTCAGGCGCAACCCCCCGGCCTTGCCTGAGCTGGTTGATGATCACCAGGGCACAGCTGCTCAAATCTTCTGGGGATCCTTCCCAGATCCAGATCAGCCTGATTGGCTCAACCCTGTTGCTCAGCCATCCGCTGAGGGTTTTGCATACCTGGCAGGGCGGCTCATTATGGCTGGGTTGGTAGATGCCAGCAGCTGCCCTGGCCAGGGGCTGATTGATTGGGGTTATGCCAATGTGTGCGGCCTGGATCTGGCCTGGCCCCAGGTGCTGGAGTATCAGAATAAATATGACGATCAGATCAACCAACTGGCTGCTGAGTACAAGATCCCTGGCCAACTGCTTAAGCGGGTCATAGCTATTGAATCTCAGTTCTGGCCAGATACTCACATCAATTGGGGGGCAGCAGGAGAGGCTGGTTTAGGCCAGTTAACTCACAATGGAGCAGATACATTGCTGATGTGGGATTCTGAGCTGTATGAGCGTCTTTGCCTGCCCCTGTTTGGTTCTGAGTGCGCTGCCAATTATTACAACCTGGCCAGCTGGCAACGGTCAGCCTTACAGAATGAGGTTATGGAAAATCCCAGCCTGGAGATCCTGGCCAGGGCTCTCAGAGCCAATGCTGGCCAGGCTGGCGGGATCATCAGGGAGATCACTGGTGATAGACCGGGGGCATTTATGGACCATGAGGATCTATGGTTGGCTGCCCTGGTCAATTACAATGCTGGCCCTGGCTGCCTGAGATGGGCTGTAAGAGACTTTATTGGAGCAGGCTATAAACCTTCATGGGGAGCTCTGGCAACCTCTCTGGGGGTCTTGTGCCCGGCTGCTGTGGACTATGTGGACCAGGTGGCAAAAACCCCCCTACCCTATCAACCCAGAACCGGCCATTAGTAGCTCTGAGGATAAAGCAATTCGTTTACTATTTCGTATAGGCAATAAGATATTTTGACCCCTCTTTTTATTACAGCATAAAATACAAATACCCAGCGACCTGGCGGCCATCCAATATGGATCCAACCAGGCAGCTGGGTGGTTGTGGTTTATGCTGGTACCTTATTGCCTATGCGCAATGCGGTTAAAAAAACGAGCAACCAAATCCAACAGGCCGACAACCAGGGCGGCAATCACTGGAATTATAAGTATAGGGAATAGACCCTCAAAAAAGGATTTTGCCAGCGGGTAAAGTCCCTCAGTGTCTAGATGCAATTCTGCCTGATGCCATTGCCCATTGATGCGGCGGTATAAAGGGAGATTGATTATTCTTTTCATTTCTGCCTCAGTGTAAATAATGAGTGATCAACCTGAATAGGGCATAGAGCAGCAGGATCAACCCAACAAATGCAACAGCCCCAATGATGTAAATATCTCCATAGGTAATGGATCTCACAACCTCAATCTGGTTGCCTGTGCTGAGTTCTGGATAGTAAGCAATCACTGGCTCAGGGGTTGCGGTTGGGGTCTCAGTGATCTGGAGCGGGGGAGCTGCCAGGGCATCTGTGACATTAGTTAATGTGATGGCCAGGCCACTCAGGATCAGTAAGATCCAGGCAATCATTACCAACCTGGCTCTGTTGTCTTTTTTAGTTTTCATTGGTGTCCTCTGTTAATATTCTTTTGATTGCTCTCCAGATAATCTTGGTGATTTCCCAGGCAAACTCTGGCAGAGCTTTTATAAGGTCTTTGGTAAATTCCCAGGTAAACATTTGATTAACCATAGAGGCAGCAGTATAGAATGGATCATCAAGTGAGTTAGGTGTGTGCTTGGGGCCTTCTTCGGCATCTCTTTCCATTTTTCCTCTCTTTTCCCTTATCGGTTGCTGGTTGCTAGTTGGTAGTAATTTAGGACAGCTACCCTATTTGACCAGTTTCAATATTCTTGGTAATTTTCCTGCTGGCGGCTCAACCTGATAAGATTCTCCCCTCACATCATATATCTGGCGATCCATCCCGGCCAGTAAATCTCTTAATGCTCTCTGGGTCAATCGGCCCTTAAATAGTAAGTATAAATCTCCCAGCTTCATTCTTCCATCATACTGATCCAGAGCAGTAATAATCACTTCCTCAGCGGTCACATCGTGGCCCCGGAGCAATACTTTTTTACCGCTGCCTTTAGTCACAGATGCTACGATCTTTTTTAAATGGGTTGGGCTGATATAGGGGGCCTGGATCTCTATCTGCTCAGTCCCTTTCTGGAAAATATAACGGCCCCTGGGCTGGAGACCCCTGGCTGCTCCAGAATCAATGATCAGAATACTGGCTGTATTAGTGGGGCAGCTAAAAGCCATCTTTCCAGGCAGGTTGGTTTTGATCAGGGTTGAGATGACCTGAGATTTCGGGCTCTGGGTTGCCAGGATAACATGGATCCCAACAGCTCTCATCCTGCTGGCAATGTTGCTCAGCTTATCCTCTGCTTTGTTGCCCAATCCTGGTACCAGCCTAATATCAGCCCATTCATCTATAACCAATACGATCCTGGGCATCCTGTGGTTTCTGCGCTGCCTGTTGTATTGATCAATATTTTGGTGGCCTGCTTTTTTCAACTCCCTCATCCTGATCTCTCCCTCTTTGATCAGGAAGTCCAGGGCATCAGGTACAGCGGCCCGGTCATAAATAATCCCGGTCTCGGTGATCGGCTTTGCATCATCCTCGTTATCATCAGCAGGCTTTTGATTCTTTGGTATTGTCCTGGGCTCCAGGATCTCCAGCAGGTGGGGGATCCCTTCATAGGCGGCACATTCAATCCCCCCCTTAAGATCAACCAATAAGAGCCTCATATCCCTGGGCGTTGTTCTCTGGATCAGGGCTGTTATAACAATGTGCATCATGTTGGACTTCCCTGAATCTGTGCTGCCAGCGATCAACAGGTGAGGCATGGTCACAAGATCCCTATAAATGTACTTGCTGTTCTCAGTGACCCCAGCAGGAAAGACAAACTTACCAGCGGTTGCGGGGTAGGAATCCAGGGCATCTTGATACCTTACATGTTTGGGGATCCCCCGGACCCCGGAGGCTCTTTCTAAAACATACCAGAGCCCTTTCTTTTCTGTGTACTCAGCCCGGATGGTATGCTGGCAGGCAACCGACAGATCAGTCAGTATGCTCTCATCAACAAGGTCCAGAATACCAACCCCCCTTGGTAGGTTCAATGTATCAACTTTGAAGTAGAGGGCATCTGGCTGGAGAACAATATCAGAAAATCTCACAGAGCTAATATTATCCCCCAGGATGGCATCAAGGAAGTCCCTCTCATATTGCCTTTTGCGGTAACACAGCTCCCGGCCATTGAGGCGGTTGGTGATGCGCTTCCTGGCAATCCGGGCCTCATCCTTAAGCAGGGCCTCCATTTCTTTGCGGTGTTTATAATCTTCCTTGATCTTTTTTTCTTCCGGCGTCAGCGGCCTCCAGGGTCTCTGATACCAGAGATAATCTATAACCTCTTTGAGCCTGGACAGAATCTTTTTTACTTTATTCCATCTGCGCTTAAAACCCTTGGGCATGGTCCACATCCTGCGCCTCATTGGTTCAGGATTTTCTTCTAGGGCGGTTGTTCTCTCCAGATCCTTGGCAGGGTTGCCTTTCCCCT
>Ga0164310_10000522_pt1 | contig 20502 bp, 18 predicted proteins | sample GuaBasSedimGuay1_FD_121795 | JGI IMG/M metagenome (GOLD analysis project Ga0164310, IMG submission 121795) | Subseafloor sediment microbial communities from Guaymas Basin, Gulf of California, Mexico - Guay1, Core 4569-9, 0-3 cm | ecosystem: Environmental > Aquatic > Marine > Hydrothermal vents... | reverse complement strand
TCCAGGCTTGATAAGTTGATGATAGGCTCAGGGGAGATAGCCCGCAGCGATATGGGCTATGATTATATGTGCCGGACACAGGTGGAGGTGAGGCTTAAGGGTCCTGTAGGGGGATTCCTTGAGAAATCCCTAGGTAATCACCTTGCCCTGGTTCCCGGAAAGGTGTCAGGTTATCTGCTGGAACTGAGCCAATTGCTCGGCGTGGAGCCGGTGCTCATTGATTAACCTGTGGAGAGTTAAGGATTGGGCTGGCCCTTAGCCCTTCAAGCCTTCCTCTACCAATTGGGGCACTAGATTAAGGGCTTCTCTAATCCGGCTTACATCACGCCCGCCTGCCTGAGCCATCGTAGGCCTACCACCTCCACCACCGCCTACCACCTTAGCTACTGCCCTGACAATGCTGCCAGCATGGAGCCCACGCTTGACCAAATCATCGGTCAGGGCCGTGACGAAGAAAGGCTTGCCGTTCTTCACGGTGGCAAGCGTTACCACGGAACTTCCCAAAGTATCACGGAGCCAGTCGGTCATCTCCCGCAGGATGTCTTCATCGTCTATCTCCACCTGAGCAGCCACCACACTCACGTCTTTGACTTTGGTGGCCTGCCCCACCAGCTCCTCGTAAATCTTGCGGGCAAGGGCCCGCCGAAGCCGCTGGATTTCCTTCTCCTTGTTCTGAAGCTCGCCTAAAAGCGATAGCACCCGGCGGTCAACCTCTTCGGGCGCACAGGAGAGGAAAGTAGCGGCTGATTCCAGCACCTGCAAACGTTCCTGAACAAGCTGCTGAGCATAACGCCCTGTTACCGCCTCGATGCGGCGGACCCCGGCCCCCACACCCTGTTCAGCAATTATGTGGAAAAGGCCAATCTCACCGGTGCTGGAGATATGGGTACCACCGCACAACTCCTTGCTTATGACCTCATCAGGGTAGCCAATGACCACCATCCGAACTTTCTCGCCGTACTTTTCTTCGAAGATGGCTATGGCTCCCTGTTCTATAGCCTCCTGATAGGTGGTGTGGATAATCTGAACGGGGTAATTGGCCAGGATAATCTCATTGACCATCCGCTCCAATTCGCCAAGCTGAGACTGGGTGAGCATCCCGGCGTGGGTGAAGTCAAAACGCAACCGGTCGGGAGCCACCAGAGAGCCAGCCTGGTACACGTGCTTGCCCAGCAGACGACGCAATTGGCTGTGGAGGATGTGAGTAGCAGTATGATTGCGGGCTATGTCCATCCGGCGCTCGGCATCCACGGTTGCCCACACCTCATCGCCAACCTTGGCCCTGCCTCTCACCACCTTGCCTTTATGGAGGATAAGGGCCGTTAAGGGGCGCAGCATATCCTCTACCTCGACCTCCCAGCCCACAACCTCTTCGCCATCACGGGTTTCATAGTGAGTTATAAAGCCAATATCACTGACCTGGCCTCCGCTCTCCACGTAGAAAGGCGTTATGGGGAGCACTATCTCTACCTCTTCACCTTCCCGAGCTGTGGTTACCACCTGACCATCCTTAACGATGGCAACCACCTTGGTCTTGACCTCGGTCTCCACCTCGTAAACGTGTTCGACGCCTTCTTCGGGGATGAGGCCATCACGCTTGAGTTGCTCGTAGAGATTGCTGTAGAACTCAGCTTTCCTGAGCTCTTCTTCCTCTAAAGCGAAAGCCTGAGCCGCCTTAGCACGCTCTCGCTGGGCTTCCAAGGCCTTTTCGAACCCCTCTTCATCCACCGTGAAGCCTCGCTCTTGAGCGACAACCTTGGTAAGGTCGAGGGGGAACCCGTATGTATCGTAAAGGCGGAAGGCCTCTTCGCCGGGGATGACCTTTTTGCCTTCGACAGTGAGCTTCTCGATGAGCTCATCCAAGAGGGTCAGGCCAATGTCCAGGGTCTGCTGGAAGCGCTCTTCCTCCTGGGTAATGGTATTGAGGATGAACTCCCGGCGTCCGGGGAGCTCTGTATAATGATGGCCCATTATCTCGATAACCTTGTCGGCGATGTGGGCCAGGAAGGGGCCCTCGAAGCCAAGCTTCCTGCCGTGTCTGGCAGCCCGGCGGAGGATCATCCGCAGGATGTACCCCCGGCCTTCGTTGGAGGGCAGCACGCCATCGCCAATGAGGAAAGTGATGGCTCGCCCGTGGTCGGCAATGACCCGGTAAGAGACGATGTTTTCCTGCACCTCTTCATCGGTGTGTCCCAGGAGCTCTTGAGCCCTGCGGATGAGAGGCTGAAAGAGGTCGGTGTCGTAGTTGGACTCCACCCCCTGCATCACGGCAGTAATCCGTTCAAGCCCCATCCCTGTGTCAATGCTCGGACGGGGCAAAGGGGTCATTGTGCCATCGGGGTTAAGCTCATACTGCATAAAGACGAGATTCCACAGTTCCCACCACCGCTCACACTCCACTGCCGGAGAGCAATCGGGCCTGCCGCAGGTACAATGCTCCGGCCCCCGGTCGTAGATGATTTCCGAACACGGCCCGCAGGGGCCGGTATCGCCCATCGCCCAGAAGTTATCCTTCTTCCCCATCCGCACGATGCGCTCTGGAGGCAAGCCCGCTATCTTCCGCCAGAGTTCCCCTGCCTCGTCGTCTTCCTCATAGATGGTAGCCCAAAGCCTCTCTTTGGGAAGGCCCAACACCTGGGTGAGGAAGTCCCAGGCATAGGAGATGGCTTCCTCCTTGAAGTAATCGCCAAAGGAGAAATTGCCCAGCATCTCGAAGAAAGTATGATGCCTGGGAGAAGGCCCCACGTTTTCCAGGTCATTGTGCTTGCCGCTCACCCGCATGCATTTCTGGGAGCTGGTAGCCCTGGTGTAAGGCCGTTTTTCTATGCCTAGGAATACATCTTTGAACTGTACCATCCCCGCATTAGTGAAGAGCAACGTGGGGTCGTTCTCCGGCACTAAGGAGGAACTGGGGACGATGGTATGCCCTTTGCTAGCGAAAAATTCCAGGAACTTCCGTCTTATCTCCGAACTCTTCATACCTCTTTACCCCCTGTAAAATACCGGGTAAAACAAAAGGGATTCACTCGCTTTCTGTGCAATGCTTTCCTCTCCGGGTTGAACTCATTTTATTCCATCTTCCCTCTAATGTCAACTGGAGCGCCAAAGCAGTATTTTCCTGCACGGCGGCAAAGCCGCCGTGCAGGAAAATGCCCTCAAAAGGCCTTTACCCCTAACAAGCAGCTTTTTGTTTAACCTCTGAGGGTGTGGTATAATGTGGGCTGAAGCATTAGGAAACAAGGACCACAGAGAGCGTAAGGGAGGTCAGGGTGCTGATCAAGGCAGAATTGGAAAAGCTGGTAAAGAAAGCATTAGAGGGAGCAGCCGCCGAAGAAGGTTGGTCCTTATCGAAAGAAATCAAAGTCCCTATAGAGCGGCCCAGGGAATCCCGGTGGGGGGACTTCGCCTCTCCGCTGGCGATGCAACTGGCTTCTCAGCTTAGGATGCCCCCCCGTAAGATTGCCGAAGCCATCGCCGGGCAGATACCTGATGTGGATTTCCTGGAGAAAATCACAGTAGAAGGCCCTGGCTACCTCAACTTTATCCTGGCCCCCGCCTGGCTGGCCGGACAGGTGGAGGAAATCCTGGCCCAGGGCGAAGCCTATGGCAACATTGATATAGGCCGGGGCAAAAGGGTGCAAGTGGAATTTGTAAGCGCCAACCCTACCGGGCCATTGACGGTAGGCTCAGGCCGCAATGCCGTCATCGGTGATACCCTCGCCAACGCCTTGGCTGCTGCTGGTTACGAGGTGCAGCGGGAGTATTACATCAACGATGCGGGCTCCCAGATGCGCCTCTTCGCCGAAACCCTCTACGCCCGTTATGCCCAAGCCTTAGGCCGGGATGAGCCTGTACCCGAGAAAGGCTACCGGGGGCAGTATATGGTGGATTTGGGCCGGGAGATTGCGGAAGAGGAGGGTGAGCGATTCCTCCGGCTCCCTAAAGAAGAAGCCATCCAGGCTGTGGGGGAAATCGGTTTGCGGAAGATGCTGGCTTGGATAAAGGATGATTTGGAGGCCATAGGTATCCGGTATGACAACTGGTTCTCAGAGCGCAGCCTCTATCAAGATGGGCTGTTCGAGAAGGTGCTGGAGCTCCTCCGGAAGAAAGGATTTATAACCGAAAAGGAAGGGGCTGTGTGGTTTGCCTCCACCGAATTGGGCGAAAGCAAGGATAACGTGCTTATCCGGCGCACGGGTGAACCCACCTACTTCGCCTCTGACATCGCCTACCACTATGATAAATTCTTCCGTCGGGGGTTCGACTGGGTGATAGACGTGTGGGGAGCCGACCATCAGGGCCACGTCCCTCGAATGAAGGCAATGATGAAAGCCCTGGGCCTTGACCCTGCCCGGCTTTCCATCGTGATTTACCAGCTGGTGACCCTCAAGCGGGGTGGTAAAGAGGTGCGCCTTTCCAAACGCACCGGTGAAATCATCACCTTGAGGGAACTGGTGGATGAAGTGGGCTCAGATGCGGTGCGTTTCTTCCTCCTTGCCCGCTCTCCCGATAGCCATATGGACTTTGACCTTGACCTTGCTACCCAACGGTCTTCGGAAAACCCTGTTTATTACATCCAATACGCCCACGCCCGCATTTGCAGCATCTTCCGCCATGCCGGAGACCTCGATTACTCCGATGGGGACGTGCAGCTGTTACGGCACCCCCGGGAAATGGAGCTCCTGCGGCAGTTAGTGCGCCTGCCAGAGGTCATAGAAATTGTGGTGGCCCAGCTTGCACCACATCACATTGCCTATTATGCCCAGGAACTGGCGAATGCATTCCACCTCTTTTACCGTGACTGCCGGGTGGTCTCCTCCTATCCAGAGGATAGGGAGATCACCAAGGCCCGGCTTAAGCTAGTAAAGGCCACACAAATCATCCTGGCAAAGGTGCTGAGGCTTATGGGCGTCTCAGCCCCGGAGAGGATGTAACTTTTGCTTGAGACTTGTAGAGAGCATCGTGGTCACATAAAAAGCGGGATTTTGCCCTGAAAAGGGAGGCGTTCTTGTGGGCAGCGGTTTCGCCGTTGCCCACAGGAACGCCCCCTTATTCTCCTCAAAGAAGGCGAAAGGGCAAGGCGGCGAAGAAAAGCCAGGTAGGCAGGGATAACCCGGTGGTAAAGAAAATACCATTGCGGTGAAACTACGAAATCATAAGCCCCTATGTAACGCACAAATCGCCCCCCAAACCCCTCCTTAAACCGATACACCCCCCACATCGGGTCGGATGGGTTGGGATTATCGGGGGCTCCCCACATATCATAGGTAGTGCATCCTAATGCCCTGGCCCGGCGGATGGCCTCCCATTGCAGGAGGTGATTGGGCATAAGGTTGCGCTTCTCGTTGGTGGAAGCTCCGTACATATAGATGGCTTTACCGCCAAGCCTGATTATCAGAACTCCGGCCAACGGCTGCCCTTCGTGCTCGGCTATCAGGAGGTAAGCCATCCCCTTTTCCAGGAAGGTGCGCCACACTCGTTCGTAATACCTGTAAGGTCTGATGGGGAAACCGTTGCGCCTGCTGGTTATGCGATACATCCGGTAAAAGAGGGGGAGGTCGCTGAGGGACCCTTCCTTAACCTGCACCCCCTTCCTCCCGGCCAGCCGGATGTTATAGCGGGTCTTCTGCTTCATCCTGCGCAATAATTCATCTTCGCTGGGGTGCAAATCAAGCAAAAGGGTGCTCCGAAATTGTATCTGCTCCCGGGAATAACGCCATCCTCGTTTGCGGAGGATTTCCTCTAAGGGATGTCCTTCGGGCATTTCAGGGTCTATCTTCGCAAAGATTGCTTTTTCCTCCCTTGCCTTCGCTTCTATGAACGAAAGCACGGATTCTATTGCTCCCTCATCCTCGTAATCCAGCACCGGTCCTCTAGGCACATACATCACCTTCCAGGGTAAAAACCCCCACCTTTTGGTCAGGATGAGGGCCATCCCCATCGGGCTTCCCCCTTCTTCCAGAAGGCAGGGGTGAGCTTGCCATCCAAAATGCGATTTCACCATCCCCCATTCGTAGCTCTGAAGGGGATGGTTGTAAGGGAATCGGAGGAGCAGCCTGTCCCATTCTTCAGCATCTTGGAGGATGCGTATTTCCATCCTTCCTCTTCTCCTTTTTCGCCCCCACCCTGAGGCAGCATTGCCAACCACGGTTAAATGGAGTGCTTCCGGGCGAAGCCCTCCGAAGAAATAACCTCCTCCTTGCGAGAGCGGAGGCTTTATTTTAGAAGAGCGAAGGCAGCTCTGTAGAGCACATACCAGGGCCGGGAATAGACGTAATCCCAGGCCCCAACATATCTCACCACCTTCCCCCCAAAGCCCCTTTTGAACCTGTAAACCCCCCACAAGCCGCCGGTGCGGTTTGGAACCCCCTTTTGATATCGCTCGGGGTTTTGACCCACCTCATCGGGTATACCCCACAGGTCATAGGAGAGGCAGCCTTTCTCCTTAGCCCAACAGATGGCCCGCCATTGGAGGAGGTGGTTGGGCATACGGTTGCGATGACGGCTGGACGAAGCACCGTACATATACCAGGCCCTGTTGCCCCACGAGAAGGCCATAAGCCCTGCCAGCACTTCACCCTGATATTCGGCCAGGAAGAGCACGGCATTGCCGGAAGAGGCGAAAAGACGGTAGGCAATCTCATAATAATCCAAACTGCGGATGCCGAACCGGTCTCGTTGGGAAGTTACCTTCAGTAGCTCATAAAAGAGGGGGACATCAGCCTCCGAACCCTCCCGGACTCTCACACCCTTACGGGAGGCCAGGCGGATGTTATAGCGGGTCTTCTGTTTCATCTGAGCCATTATCTCTTCCTGGGAAGGGGTCAGGTCTATGATGATAGTGCTACGAGGCTGAATGGCTTCAGCGGGTCGGAAGCCCCATCTCCTGAGGATGGTCTCGTTCTCTTGGTGACAGGGCCAATCGGGCTCCACTTTCAGAAAGGCCGCTCCCCGGGCCTGAGCCTCACGGTGGATGGCTTCTAGCAATGCCTGGCCGATTTCGCTTTGCCGAGGGGGAAGAACAGGGCCTTTAGGCACGTAGGCGATGGTGGGCCGTCCTAAGCCCGGCACCAGTGGCCGGAAGAGGAGCTGTGCCCCAGCCAGTGGACGGCCATCTCGCATCACCAATACCCTGGCAACATCCCAGCCGAAATGCCGCTTTAATTCGGCCCAGGGACTGCTCTGCAATATATGACCCCATTCGCTGGAGCTCACGAATTCATCCCAAAGCTGAGGGGGTATCTCAGGGGTATGCAGGATTTCCAAGCCCATCTTTCGGCCAAGTTGCGTTCTGGGTGGGCAATGGCTCTGGTTACCCACGAAAATCCCTTTGATCCTCACTTAAACTCTATCTTCTTACGCCTTATAAGCACGCTTTGAACTAAGCCTTCCCCGGCAAGCAGGGTTATCAGAGCGCTTCCCCCAGAGCTTATAAATGGCAAAGGTATGCCGGTAACGGGCATAATGCCCATATTCATCCCCACGTTCACCAGAACTTGAAAGAAGGTCAAACTCCCCAGCCCTACAGCAAGCAGGCTGCCGAGGGGGTCCCGAGCTAAGTAGGCAGCCCTTAGCATACGCCAGATTACGAGGAACAACAGGAGCAAGACCAGGATGGCCCCCAGAAAACCAAGCTCTTCCCCTATGACCGAGAAGATGAAATCCGTGTGCCTGACCCTCAGGAAGTGAAGCTGGCTCTGGCTACCTTTGGCGAACCCCTTCCCCAGGAAGCCACCGGAGCCTATGCTGATGAGGGCTTGTTCGAGGTTATAAGTGGTTCCGGGGTCAAGATGGGGGTTCAGGAAAATCAGTATGCGGTGGCGCATATAATCCTTCAGGGACATCCATATGAAGGGCAAGGCGGCAATCGCCGAGAATCCCAGAAAAGCCAGGTGGTGGAAACGAATCCCTGCGGCCCACATCATCACCAGCCAAATTACCACCAGGGTTATGGCTGTCCCGAGGTCAGGTTGCATATAGATGAGGAGACAGGGGATGCCGACCATAATCAGGGAGAACATAACGTGGCGGAAGCGATTTATCTCTTCCTTATGCCCAGCAAGGTAAGCGGCCAGGGCAATGGTGATGAGGAGCTTGGCAGGTTCAGAGGGCTGAAATTGCACCGGCCCTAACTTCAGCCACCGCTGGGCTCCGTAAATCATCTCGCCTTTTATCAACACCGCCGCCAGCATAGCCAGGGCAATGGCGTAGATAAGCCAGGCAAAGTGCTCCAAAAAACGATAATCAATCAGCGCAAACAACAGCATAACCATCATCCCGAGGACAGCATAGATGGCCTGCTGGCGGGCCAAAGTCTCAAGCCCTTCCACCCCGATGGTAGCGCTGTAAACCATCGCCACCCCGGTCACGACCAATATTAACGTGCACCCAAAAAGTATGAAATCAAAATCGTGCCAGTTCCCCATCTCCGATTCCTACCCGGCCTTCCGCTTGATGCCTTTTATCGGGATGCTTGCCACCAGTACGTGATACTTGTCCTTCCGGTTCAAGTTAATCTCCACCCCCTCCCTGTCCACTTCTAGATACCGGTCAACTGAGAGCAGCATCGCCTCTTTGACATCTTCAAGGAATTTGGAGGGCACTTTGAAGCGGTCTTGGACGAGGACAAGACGCAGGCGCTCTTTGGCAATCTCCCTGCTGGTCATCTTTCTGCGTCGGATTCTGCCGAAAAGGTTCATCGTCTTCCTCCGTCATTGAAAGCGGAACAGCTTACTGAGCCGGTCCAAGATATTTTCCCTGCCCTTGAGTTCCATAAAGGGCACCTCTTTACCCAGAAGGCGGGAAGCAATGTTCTTGAAAGCCTGGCCAGAAGGAGACGAGTGGTCGAGGACAACAGGCACCCCTTTGTTGGCCGAAACGATGATGGAGGTGTCTTCGGGCACAATCCCCACCAAATCTACCGCCAATATCTCCAGCACATCTTCCACGGTGAGCATATCGCCTTTCGCAACCATCTCTGGCTTTATGCGGTTTATGATGAGCTTCACGGGGCCTTTCTCCTGGGCTTCAATGAGCCCGATGACTCTGTCGGCATCCCGCACGGCAGCCACCTCGGGGGTGGTTATAACCAGCACCTCATCAGCGGGGGCAAGGGCTGTGTGAAATCCATGCTCTATACCGGCGGGTGAATCTATCAGGATGAAATTAACCTCGGGCCTGAGCTCCTCGCACACTCGGATTAAATCGGCAGGCTGCACAGCAGACTTGTCTCGAGTCTGAGCAGCAGGTAGGAGGAAGAGGTTGGGGAAACGCTTGTCCCTTATGAGGGCCTGACGGAGCCGACATCGTTTTTCCACCACATCCACCAGGTCGTAGACTATCCGGTTCTCCAAGCCCATCATCACATCCAGGTTCCTGAGGCCAATATCAGCATCGAGGGCTACAACGGTGTTGCCTGCCATAGCTAAGGCAGTGGCGATATTGGCCGTAGCGGTGGTTTTGCCCACGCCTCCTTTGCCAGAAGTTATGGTAATCACTTTAGCTTCCATCTGCGTTCACCTCTAAGGGAGGAATTTAATTGCGATGGCTGATCAACAAATCTTGTCTGAGCGTAAATTCACGCCGATTTTTCACAAATTCCTTGCCCATAAAACCACAGGATAGCCGTAGCGCAAGATGCCGTAGCGCAAGATGCCATCTTGCGCTACCTGAGCTACCTGAGAGATTTCTCTCAATGCTCCCAAGGTTCAACCACTATCTGATTCTCCTGCACAAAGGCCGTCTCCGGCCCTTTCCCAGGGGAAGTTTCACCTTCGGGAGGGCGAGCTAAATAGTTCCCTATGCGCAGCAAGGTTGGCTCCAAGGATAGGGCGTAAATCCGCCGGGAAGAATCGTCGGGAGCTCCGGCATAGGCCATACCCTTCAGATGCCCCCATACAATTATATCTCCTCCGGCAATCACCTCGCCCCCCGGATTCACATCGCCTATGATGAGCACTGTGCCATCGTAATTCACGCTCTGGCCTGAGCGGATGGGCCCCCGTTTCACCAAGGCGTACTCGGGCCTCTTGGCTGTAGGCTTGTTGGCTTCCAAACCAAGGGCCTGAGCCGCCCGACGGACATCAGGGGATTCGCTGATTACCTTTACAGGGTTCATATCGTAGCGTTTGAGCAATCCACAGAGGGCTTCTAATTCCTGAACCCCAAAATAATCGGAGCCAATCTCCAAAACCACCTCGTTTCCCCTGAGGAAATGCCCTGAAGATGCAAGCTGCTTGGCCAAGTCCTCTAATGCACCCTTTGGCTCTCCCCCGTTTATTATTATGGTAATCCCCTGGCGGGTACCTTTTATGCTAATGCCCCCCATACTTTTCTTGTTCACCCTCTACAGCTCGCCCGGACGTGAAACATCCAGGCCAGGAGTACTAAGCCCCGATGGACTCTTATTATCCCTTTTACTCCCAGGCGATGTAGTCGAAGTAATAGCGGATGATGCGGGCCGCCACTGGCACGGCCATTTCAGAGCCCTCGCCGCCTCCCTCCAGGAATACTACCAATGCTATCTTAGGGTCATCGTAAGGGGCGAAAGCTGCGAACCAGGCGTGGGTAGGCAGGTTGCCCTTCGAATCCCTGGGCCCCGGATACTCAGCGGTGCCTGTCTTGCCTGCCACTGGGATATCGGGCCAGTTGGTGCGCCAGGCCGTGCCCCGTGTTACAGCCTCCCGCAAGCCTTGTCTCACCAAAGCCAGGGTCTTTTCGGAAATCGGAATCTTGCGGATGACCTGGGGTTCAAATTCCCTGACCACCCTTCCCTCAGCGTCCACTATTTCATACACCAGTTGTGGTTTGTAAAGGGTGCCGCCGTTGGCGATGACCGCAAGGGCGTTTAGCACCTGAAGGGGTGTGGCCAGCAGGAAGCCCTGGCCTATGGCAATGTTATAGGTATCACCGGTAACCCAGTTTTCAGCATAATTGAGCCGCTTCCAGCGAGCACTTGGGACAAGCCCGGGGCTTTCCCCCGGCAGGTCTATGCCCGTCTTCTCCCCGAAGCCAAAGAGCCGGGCATAGTGAGTTAGCGTTTTCAAGCCTAGCCCTTGGAAGTCGTTGTACCCCCCTGCTATCACGTAGAAGAAAATGTCGCACGAGTGCACTATGGCATCCACAATGTTTATAGGGCCGTGACCTTTGCCCAGCTTATGTATCCAGCAATAGAATGGCTGGGCCATAGAGGGGTCGTCAGGGAAATAACGGTTTGGCACCCATAAGACCCCATCACAACGGATAAGGGTATGCTCATTTACAATTCCCTCCTCAAGGGCGGCAACAGCAGGTACAATCTTGAAGGTGGAGCCAGGGGGGTATTGCCCGGTGATGGCATGGTTCACCAAGGGATGGTGTGGGTCTTCCTGAAGGCGTCGGTATTCCTCGGCACTTATGCCTCTGGCGAAGAGGTTGTTGTCGTACGTGGGCAGGCTGACCATAGCCAGGATTTGGCCGTTTCGTGGGTCCATAACGATGGCTACCCCTGATTTAGAGCCGGCCCTTTTCATCCCTTCTTCAAGGGCCGCCTTAACTTCTGCCTGGAGGTCCATATCCAAGGTGAGGTGGAGGTTATAGCCGGGTACGGGCGGCTTGGCTTGGCTGATGGTGCGAACTTCCCTGCCTGCTACATCCACCTCCACCAGCTTGTATCCCTTCTGCCCCTTCAGGTAAGACTCAAATGTGAATTCCAGGCCTGTGAGGCCCACTTTGTCCTCTGAGGGTTCATATCCCTTGGCGGTATAATATTTCACCTTCTCCCTGGGGATAGGGCCTACATAACCTATTATGTGGGAGAAGAGGGTGCTGCTTACGTATTCCCTGACGGGTTCTATTTTAACTTGCACTCCAGGGAGGTTTAAGTGTTCCTCCTGGATAATGAAGGCGGTCTCCCGGGTCACCTGCCTTTTGACCACTACAGGCTTATAGGGGTTCTTCATCCCCTCCTCAACCAGAGCCTTTAGGTCGGGAGCGACCTCAGGGGGGTAAAAGCGCCCGGGACCTTTGCCCGGGGTCGGGAAAAGCAGGTGGGAGACCCGGGCCAGCACTTCTTCCCTCTGTGCCTCGTCTCTGGGGAGGTCAGCAGGGATGATGACCACGCTGTAACTGGGGGTATTGCGGGCCAGAACTCGCCCCCAGCGGTCGTATATGACCCCCCGCAGGGCTTCAGTTTGCACCAGGCGCAAGCGGTTGCGGTCGGCCAGAACCCGGTAGGTCTCGCCTCGCACAATCTGTATCTGCCAGAGGCGGGCCCCAAGTATTAACAGTGATAGGATAATCACCGCTTTAAGGAAATCCAGGCGCCACCGTTCGCCTCTCACCACTCCATCCTCTCACCTAAAGTCCTATGATGTAGCCACCGCAATACCAGATATACCGGCAGTGAAGCCGCTGCATTCAGGAGCATCGAGGGCAATGTGACCTTGAGGATGTTCTCCCACCATATCAGATGGTGTCCGATTGCCTGAAGGATAACCAACTGGGTCAGGTCATAGGGCAGGGTAAGCACCCCGCTGAGCAGAGGAGGGATCAGCAGGTTGCCTGGAGAGAAGTAATCCGAGCCTAGTCCCATCAGGAAGGCTACTACCAGCAGGGAGATGGCAAACCTCCCCATTGGCCCTCCACAGGTGAGGTCCAGGAACATCCCCCCTGCAAAAGCCCACATCATCCCCCTTCTGCTCCCTCGGAGGAGGGTCCAGGACAGGACTGCTAAGAGCATCACATCTGTCCGGGCCGCTCCTAGCTTTAAATCTGAGAGCATGCTATTCTGAAAAATGGCCAGCCCAAATAACAGGAGCAAAGTGAGGTAAACGTTGATGGCTATTCCCCTCCTTCTTCCAGCGAAAAAGGCCGAAAGTTAGTAATGACCAGCACAAATTCTAGCTGGTTGAAATCCACGGTAGGCTGAAGGCGGGCTTCCTGGAAAAGGGCATAATCCTTCTTATCAATCTCAATCACCTGGCCTATCACCAACCCTCTTGGCAAGAGCCCCCCAAGCCCCGATGTCAATACCACATCTCCCACCGAAACGGGGGCATCCAGGGGTATAAAGCGCATCTTCAACACTCCTTCCACCGTACCTTCAACCATCCCTGTCGCCCTGGAGCTTTGCAGGAAAGCGCCGATGGAACTGGAAGGGTCAGTTATGAGCAGCACCCGAGAGGCGTTGTGGTACACATCGCTTATGCGACCCACCAATCCTCTTTCCGTCACTACTGGCATTCCGGGGGCAAGGCCATCTTTGCGGCCCGCATCTATGAGGAAGTAATGGGTAAAACCTGAAGGGTCTCGGGCTATGACCCGGCCTATCACCTGAGCAGCCTTGTAATCGTAACCGGGGTTAGCTTCGACGAAATTAAGCATCCGGCGGAGGGTTCTGTTCTCAGCTTCTAACTCCTTTAGCCGGACATTTTCCACCGTAAGCCGTTCCACCTCGTGGCGGAGTTCTTCGTTTTCCCTCTTTAAATCCTGAAGTTCCCGGATGGTTTCTATTGAATCCCTGGTTAAGGAATAAATGAAAGAAGCCCCCTTCTGGAAGGGGGTGATGATGCGCAGGGCCACATCCTCGACAGGGTTCACGTAACCGGCCTGATGGAGGGCCAGCCCCACCAAGCTTATGGTGAGCAAGATGGCAAACCATTGCCAGTCCCCTCGCTTTCTGCCCACTGGTTTTTAACTCCTTCCCAACTCCGCCAGGACTTTGTGATATACATCCAGGTATTCCAGGATTTTAGCAGCTCCTCGCACCACGCAGGTAATGGGGTCCTCGACCACGTACACGGTGATTTTCAACTCATCGGTAAGGCGCTGGTCCAGCCCTTTGAGGAGGGCTCCACCCCCGGCTAAGGCTATCCCCCGTTCCATCAAATCAGCCACCAATTCGGGGGGGGTCTCATCTACCACTCCTTTGATGGCATCGATGATGGTGGAGATGGAATCGGAGATGGCTTCTCGGATTTCTACGCTGGATACTTCCACTTCATCAGGCAAGCCGGTGATGAGGTTGCGCCCTCGCAGGGTTATGGTTTCCTCCTGAGGCAGGGGGTAAGCGGAGCCTATGGCTATCTTAGCCTGCTCGGCCATCCTCTCGCCTATGAGGAGGTTGTACTTCTGCTTCGCATATTGGATGATGTCCTCATCCATCTCATCCCCGGCCACCCGTATGGAGGCGCTCTGCACTATCCCCCCCAAGGAGAGGACTGCTATCTCGGTGGTGCCTCCACCGATGTCTATTATCATACTTCCCACCGAGTCATTCACGGGCAGTTCCGCTCCTATGGCAGCAGCTATCGGCTCTTCAACCAGGTAGGCTTCCCTGGCTCCTGCGCTCATAACGGCATCGTAGACCGCTTTTTTCTCCACCTCGGTTACACCGCTGGGGATACCCACAATGACCCGGGGTCTCGGGATGCGAAACAGCATCTTTTCGTGTACTTTGTGGATGAAATAATGGAGCATACTTTCGGTGACATCGAAGTCGGAGATAACACCATCCCGCAGGGGCCTTATGGCGACGATATTACCAGGGGTACGGCCTATCATCTCCTTGGCCTCGGAGCCGATGGCCAGGATTTTCCTGCTCTTCTTCTCTATCGCCACCACGGAGGGTTCGTTAATTATTATCCCTTTGCCCTTAACGGCCACAAGGGTGGTGGCAGTGCCAAGGTCAATTGCTATGTCGAAGGAGAATAAGCCCAGGAAAGAGTTAAGGGGATTAAACACCTCTTATCTCCTCACCAGATTTTGTTGCCATTATACCACAAATCTGCATCTATTGCCAGATAACACCATCGGAGGGTGTTGAAAAAGCGCCACGCTGTTCTTGCGTCGTGCAGCTATTTATACAAGAGCGACCCACTAAATTGATACAGACTCACTCTGTGAACAAAGGCTTGACGAAACTTAATAAATGTGCTAAGGTATTCTAGCTGTTGGGCTTGTATCCTCTCATCAAATAGCTCCTCAAATAAGGAGGGGGTATGGAGGCAAAGCTTGTAAAGGATATTATGCATAAAGGCGTGATTTCGTGTAGACCTGAGACCCCTCTTCAGGAAGTGGTTCGTGTGATCGCTGACACAGATGTGCACGCTGTGGTTGTGACTGACCCAAACGGAATTGCCAAAGGAATTATCTCACATATGGATATTCTGCCATATTACGGCAAGGACATCTCCTCCCTTAAGGCTAAGGATGTTATGACACCCGAGGTCATATCCGTTACCCCTGATACTCCTGTGGAAGAGGCTGCCCAGTTGATGCTGGAACGGGATATACACCGGGTGGTGGTGGCCAATAATACTGAACGGGGCAAAGAGCCTATAGGGGTCCTTTCCACCACTGATATAATCCGGGATATGCGGGGCCCTAGGTGGGTCTGGTATATGGCCTGAGAGATATTTTCTTCCGGGAACCGGGCAAGGAAAAAGGGTAGTATTTTCTTGCACGGCGGCGAAGCCGCCGTGCAAGAAAATACCTTCAAAAGGCCTTTTTAACCTGCCCCGGGCAAAGGACGCTCATCAAATAAAATGGGAATGGCAATTTTTTTCAACACCCTTGTTTCACGTTAATTTGACCAGCCAAAGCTCTCATGTTATAATTTAAAAAACCGCCGAGGTAGCTCAGTTGGTAGAGCATGCGGCTGAAAACCGCAGGGTCCCCAGTTCGATTCTGGGCCTCGGCATTGCATTCGGGGGTCGTCTAATAGGCAGGACAAGGGACTTTGGATCCCTCGGTCCAGGTTCGAATCCTGGCCCCCGAATTAGCAATTGGTGAGCTGACGGCTTCCTCAAGCCGCCAGCTTTCCTTATTGTTTTGGGGTAGAACCGATGGAACAATGCCCCTTAAGCGAGAGGGAAAAGGAAATCCTGCGGCTTGTGGCCACCGGGGCCACCAACCGGCAGATAGCCCGAGAGCTGTACATCAGCGTTAACACCGTTAAGGTCCACCTGCGCAACATCTTCGAGAAGCTAGACGTCCAATCCCGTACGGAAGCTGCGATGATAGCCGTACGGGAGGGCTGGATCTCAGTGGAGGCCCTGGAAATCCCGGAGGTAGAAAAACCTCCGGAGGGTTATGTCCCCGTATCCACCTGGAAAAAGGCCCTCCTGGCGTTAGCCCTGGTTGTGGTGACCCTGTTGGTGGCTCTGCCTTGGATGGAGGCGTTGTTCAAAGGTGTTACCCCAGCCTCAGCGTTGAGCGATAACCTGGGGGCTGGTTATAGCTCCAGTTTGCTGAGCAGTTCCGGGCGTTGGAGCGTTAAGTCCTCTATGCCTGCGCCTTGTTCCCGTCTGGCCCTTGCTGCTTTGGATGGCCTCATATATGCCATCGGTGGGGAGACAGGGGGAGCAGTCAGCGGAGAGGTAAGCGTTTATAACCCGGAGGAGAACAGGTGGACGCATAGGACCCCTAAGCCTCTCCCGGTAAGCAATGTCGGGGCTGTAGCTTTGGAGGGCAAAATCTATGTCCCTGGAGGTTACACCCGGGATGGGCAGGTAACCAGGGTCTTGGAGATATATGACCCCAAGACAGACTCCTGGAGCCAGGGGGCTCCACTCCCCACCCCCCTGTGCGGGTATGCCATCACCGCCTATCGAGGCTTTATGTACATCTTTGGCGGCTGGGATGGCTCATCTTATACTAACAAGGCTTACAGGTACGAGCCTGCTGCTGATCGGTGGGAGGAATTGACCCCAATGCCCACCCCCCGAGGGTTTGCAGGGGCTGGCGTGGTAGGTGACCGAATCTACGTAGTTGGGGGATACGATGGCTCCAAGGAATTGGCTGTGGTGGAGGAATACGCCCCTTCCCTTGAAGGCCAAGGGAATCCTTGGAGGGCGTGCTCCCCTATGTTGATGGGACGAGGGGGGCTGGGCGTAGCCGTGGTTGGTCCCTGGCTCTATGCCATAGGGGGTGGTTGGGAAGGTTACCTGGCCTTCAACGAACGCTATGACCCTAAAGCCGATGTGTGGACCCCTTTTGAGACGCCGGTTATGGGGGAGTGGAGGAATCTGGGAGTTGTGCCTTTGGATAACAAAATTTATGCGATAGGAGGATGGAGTGGAGGCCCCCTTGGATTGGTGGAAGAGTACCAGGCTCGATTTATGATAATGCTGCCTGTGGTAAGGTAAGGCTATGTTTGAACTGATATTCTTGGGAACCTCAGCTTCAGCGCCTTCGGTGAGCAGGAACCTTTCGGCAGCAATGGTGCTTTACCGGAACTACAGGTTCCTCATAGACTGTGGGGAGGGAACCCAGCGCCAGTTGCTCAAGAGCGGCTTAGGGTTCCGAAGGCTTAACAAAATCCTGCTTACCCACGGGCACCTCGACCACATCCTTGGCCTCGGAGGGCTTATATCCACCTTCGCCCGCTGGGAGACCATCTCCGAAGTGGAAATATACGGTGGGCGATGGGCCTTGCAGAGGGTTCAGTTGCTTATGAAGGTGGTATTTATGGATGAAGTCCCCCCTATCTCGATAATTTACAGGGAGCTGGAGCCAGGGGTGATTATGGAAGATGAGCACTTTGTCCTGAAGGCTTTCCCCGTAATCCATCGGGGGCCAGATTGCCTGGGGTTTAGCTTCGAGGAAAAGCCCCGCCGTCCTTTCCTGGTGGATAAAGCAGAAGCTCTGGGGGTCCCTGCCGGGCCTGAACGCCGCCGTTTGGTCCAGGGCGAATCAATCACCCTCCCTGATGGGCGTGTAATCCATCCCGATGATGTCTTGGGCCCTCCGGTGCCAGGGGCAAAGCTGGTGTTTGTGGGAGATGCAGCGGCGGTGCATAATTTGGTAGATGTTTGTTACAAGGCCGATGCATTGGTGATTGAGGCCACTTACCTGGAGCCAGAGAAGGACTTGGCAAAGCAGCATGGGCACCTCACCGCAGCCCAGGCAGCCCGCTTAGCATTGGAAGCGGAAGTCCGGCACCTCTACCTCACCCACATCTCCCGGCGCTATTCGGCAAAGGAAGTGCTAGCTGAAGCTAAGGCCATCTTCCCCAACACCACTGTAGCTAACGACTTCGACCGCATAAATGTGAAGAAAGCGACGGCTTTTGTATAGATTTTTGCAAAAGACTATAAACAAGAAGTGGGAGAGGAGATTGTGGCTCTTGTCTACTTGGGGCTGGGCTCCAACTTGGGTGAGAGGGAGGCAAACCTCAGGGAAGCCCTGAGCAGGTTGCGGGGGAAGGTGGAATTAAAGCGGGTTTCATCCATCTACGAGACCGAGCCAGTGGGGTATAAAGAGCAACCCTGGTTTCTAAACCTGGTTTGCTCCGGCCTTACAGAACTTTCTCCCCGCTCCCTCCTGCAATTTATCAAGAAGATTGAGCAAGAGATGGGCCGTGTCCCAAGCGTGAGATGGGGGCCCAGAATCATTGACATTGACATCTTGTTCTACGGGGATTTGATCTATTCCGATGACGAACTCACCATCCCTCATCCTCGCATCCAGGAACGGCGCTTCGTGCTGGTGCCCTTGGCCGAAATCGCCCCCGATTTGGTGCACCCCGTGTTAGGGATTAAGGTGAGGGAGCTGCTGGCTGAGGTTGAGGACAAAGCCAGAGTCCTGAAATGGCGGGAAATGGAGGAAGCAGATGTACGAAGTAACCGTGTTGAGGCATTTCGATGCCGCCCATAGCCTCAGGAATTATCACGGGAAGTGCGAGAAGCTTCACGGCCATCGCTATCAGGTGGCTGTTTCGGTGAAATCCGAAACTCTGGACGAAACGGGATTGGCTTTTGATTTCACCAAGCTCAAAAAAGTGCTGGACGAGAAAATCATCTCCCGACTCGACCACGATAACCTCAATGAAATCCCTCCTTTCGACCGCATTAACCCCAGTGCTGAGAACATAGCTAGATTCATCTATGAGGAATTAAAGAAATACTTGCCGGGAATAGAGATAAGCCGGGTCAGGGTTTGGGAATCACCGGATGCCTGGGTCACTTTCTATCCCGAGGAGGCATAAGCTATGAAAGTAGGCATAATAGGTGCAGGCATAACGGGGCTGACTGCCGCATACGAACTTGCCAAAAAAGGCCACAGGGTTGAGGTGTTTGAGGCCTCCGAAAGGGTGGGGGGACTGGCCTCGGGCTTCAAGGATGAAAGGTGGGAGTGGCACTTGGAGCGGTTCTACCACCATTGGTTTGCCTCCGACCAAGCCGTGTTGGATTTGATAAAAGAGTTAGGGCTAAGCGAGAAGGTCTTCTTCCCCCGCCCCATTACTTCCATCTGGTACCAGGGGGGAATCTACCCCTTCGACAACCCTCTAGCTGTGCTGCGCTTTCCGCACCTCTCTCTGGCAGGCAAAATCCGCTTCGGCTTGGTGGGACTTTACCTGCGCTTAAGCTCCCGCTGGGAGCCTTTGGAGAAGTACACTGCCCACGAGTGGCTTACCCGCTGGATGGGCAAGGAGGCTTATTCCATCCTGTGGGAACCTTTGCTGGCCGGGAAGTTCGGTTCCGATTACCAGAAGGTAAATATGGCCTGGTTCTGGGCCCGCCTCCACAAGCGCAGCCCCAGGCTCGGCTATTTCGTCGGCGGGTTCCAAGCCTTTGCCGATGCCTTGGCCTCCCGTATAGAAGAGCAGGAAGGGGTAATTCATCTGAACAGCCCCGTCGAGAGGGTGAAGAAGCTCCCCGACGGCAAGCTGGAAATCATAAGCCCAGCGGGGGTGAAGAAGTGCGATGCGGTGATAGCCACCTGTTCACCCCGTATCTTCACTTCCATCGTTAAGGGGCTCCCGGAGGATTATGTGGAGAGGCTTCAGAAATTGCGCTCCCTGGGGGCAATAGTGCTGGTAGCAGCACTGGACCGCCCCCTGACCGATGGGCATTACTGGATTAACCTGCCCAAAGGGGAGTTCCCTTTCCTGGCGCTGGTGGAGCACACCAACTACATCTCCCCTGAACACTATGGTGGAGACCACATCGTCTATATGGGTGATTATGTGCCCACCACCCACGAATACTTCCGGCTTAGCAAGGAGAAAATCCTCGGGATCTTCATCCCTCAACTCGCCCGCTTCAATCCCTCCTTCAAACCCGAATGGATTCGCAAAACCTGGCTCTTCCGGGAACCATATGCCCAACCGGTGCCCTTGCTCAATCACTCTCAGAATCTCCCCTCGTTGGAAACCCCCATCCCTGGCCTCTATTGGGCGACTATGAGCCACATCTATCCCTGGGATCGGGGCACAAATTATTCGGTGGAATTGGGCAGGAAAGTAGCCCAACTTATCGAAGGGAAAGGAGCTGCCTAAGATGACTATGGGATATACGGGCCGCATTCTGCGCATTGACCTCTCCCGGAGAGAGATATGGCAGGAAGAGACGGATGAGGTTTTCCGCCGTCGTTACCTTGGCGGCTGGGGCTTCATCGCTTATTACCTCCTGAAAGAGATGCCCCCCGATGCAGACCCCCTGGGGCCGGAAAACCTCCTTATCTTCGCCACTGGCCCGGTAACCGGGGCGCCAATCTCCGGCAGCGGACGCCATACAGTAG
>Ga0164310_10000521_pt1 | contig 20535 bp, 24 predicted proteins | sample GuaBasSedimGuay1_FD_121795 | JGI IMG/M metagenome (GOLD analysis project Ga0164310, IMG submission 121795) | Subseafloor sediment microbial communities from Guaymas Basin, Gulf of California, Mexico - Guay1, Core 4569-9, 0-3 cm | ecosystem: Environmental > Aquatic > Marine > Hydrothermal vents... | reverse complement strand
GTTCAATACTCGGCTGGGCACCAGCTGGAGCGGATTTAGCCTTCCAGCACTGCTCGCCAGACAGCACATAGCCACAATCAAGGTGGGCCCTGATAGTATAACACCTAATCGAGTCGCCTGGACTAAGATCTTGCCACGTAGTATCAGTTGTTGTATCCAGAGTAACACTATCTCTGACGATGGCGTAATATACTACGTTAGATACCGGGGTCCAGTCTAGCTTGATGTTTCCACATTCGGACGAGCCAGACAGGACTGGCGGATCAGGTAATGCCTGCTCATTGTATGTCACCGGACCAATAGTTGTTAGCTGACCTGCCACAATCAGAACAGCTTGAGGATCTGGTTCTATCCAACAGTCAACCGGTTTGAAGTCAACGGTATGTTCCCCAACAGCAATGCTCCCACTGGTCGTCCCGCTGTTGAGCCAGGGGCCTCCATCAAGCCGCCATTGGGCTCCGGCGTCTCGAGCCCCTTGTGGCTCGATAGTCACAAGGACTGAACCTGTCTCCTGAGTGTAGGTCCCCTCGACGGTACTCGTTTGGTTGTAACTTATGGTTACCGGTACGTTGGCCGGAGGAGTCCAGGAGTCAATATCCAGAAACTCGACGTCATATTGGCCAACCGGTATAGCAGATTCCGTATAACCACTGTTTTGCCATGTGGAGGTACCAACTCGTCTCCATCTGGCACCGGCATCAATAGCTCCTTGAGGAAGGATAGTGACCGTCAGAGCGCCAACGTGTTGGATATACGTGCCAGTTGCTGTGGTAAGCTGGTTGTTGCTAATAGTAACGGTCTGGGGGGGGGCGTTGCCCAGTCAGCGATTGAACTGAACTCCACTTCATGTTGACCAACCGTCAAGCCGGTCTGGGTATACCCACTATTGTGCCAAGCGCCACCATCCACGCGCCACTGAGCGCCAGCGGCGATGACTTCAGATGGACTTAACATTACACGAAGTGATCCCGTTTGTTCGACATAGACAGCGCTTAGGGTTAATGTGTGATTGCTCTCGATTGTTGCGTTCATGCTTTCAGGTGCATCCCATCCAGTAATCGGCCTAAATTCAACAACGTAATCACCAACAGGAATCCCTGTCTCTACAAACCCACTACTGCGCCAGGCAATTGTCCCGAATCGTCGCCACTGAGCACCCGCAATGACAGCCCCTTCTGGACCAATATTAACCTGCAACGCTCCCACTCTCGTCGAGAGGTTAGCCAAGTACGCTGCCCAGTCGAGCCATTTACCTAGATTGGTATTCTCCTGATATACAGGCCATAGCCAATTCCCATGATAGAACAAGTCATAGCCCGCAAGACCTTCATCAGCAATTGCACCTAACACATTCAACTGAGATCTTTTCCAATCATAGTAATCCAGGTTTGCATTACCACCATCCTCAAAGTCAACGGATGTAGTAATGCTAATTGTTGGCATGACCTTCAGTTCCGTAGTAGGACTACCAAGAACACCTCTGATTTCAGCGATCTTGGCTCTGATGTAATTGCCAGCCCCGATGGGGACCTCGTCCGAGCTGTGAATCTGACCGGCCTGCCAATAGAGCATCGGTGAGAATTGTCGGGGGTCGGTTAAAACCGTCCACTTAGGGTCGCTTTAAAACCGGCCATTTTGAGGAGTTAGTGTTAGCCATATATCTTGCCATTGGAGGTAAGATATGGCGAATCAACTCAAAATGGCTCTTACACATGCAATTATAGGCTTATTAGAGCAGAAGTGGTCGTATCGGCGGATTGCCCGTGAACTGGGTGTTCATCGTGAGACAGTAGCTCGTTACGATCGGCTGCGACAAACGGCCGGCTCAAAACCGGCCAATGTGACCGCCGGGTCGATCGGTTTCGACATACCTAATTGTTGCCTTGGTCCGCCAAGTCTGTGTCAACCCTTCGAAGAAATCATTAAAAAGAAATTGAATCAAGGCCTTTGTGGTCAGCGGATATGGCAGGATCTGGTTAGTGAACATGGTTTTACCGGTTCTTATAGCTCCGTTAAACGTTTTGTTCGCCGACTTGGCAATAAAACGGTTCTGCCCTTCCGCCGCATGGAATGCGAACCTGGTGATGAAGCTCAGGTCGACTTCGGTTCCGGCGCCTGGATTATTGAGGAGGGGAAGAAGCGAAGAGCTCATGTTCTGCGGATTGTTCTGAGCCATTCTCGTAAAGGCTACAGCGAGGCGGTCTTTAAGCAGGACAGTGAGAACTTCATCCGGGTTATCGAGAATGCCTTTCACGCTTTTGGCGGTGTTCCCAAAACGCTCGTGATTGACAACCTGAAAGCGGCTGTTAAAAAAGCTGACTGGTATGACCCGGAACTCAACCCGAAGATAATCGAATTTGCGCGGCATTACAACTTCGTCTTCCTGCCGACCAAACCGTATACGCCCCGCCACAAAGGGAAAGTCGAGAGCGGCATCAAATACGTCAAGAACAATGCCTTAAAAGGGCGTTTCTTTATCAGTCTGGCCCAACACAATCAGTTCCTTGATCGTTGGGAACGAGGAGTCGCCGACACCCGCATCCATGGCACCACCCGGAAACAGGTTGCCAAACTCTTTAAAGAAGCCGAACAACCGGCTCTATTACCACTTGCTGGAGAACGGTTCCCCTTTTATCACGAAGGCAAGCGCAAGGTCAATCGTGACGGTCATATTGAGGTTGCCAAAGCGTATTATTCAACGCCGCCGGAGTATCTCGGATGCCGGGTCTGGGTTCGCTGGGACAGCCGCCTGGTGCGTATCTACGATGATCAATTACGGCAGATAGCAGTGCACGCCAGAGTCTCGCCGGGCAGATTCCACACTGACCGAAGCCATCTGGCCGATGAGAAGATATCGTCTGTTGAGCGGGGAGTCGAGTATATGCTTGGCAAGGCAACACGCCTTGGCATCCAGGCCGGTCGCTGGGCCGGCACCATGATCGCCGCCCGTGGTATCGAGGGTGTCCGGGTTTTGCAAGGCTTCTTAGCCCTGGCTAAGAAACATCCCGCCGATGTCATCAACCAGGCCAGCCAGGCGGCTCTCGAGGTTGGCTGTTTTTACCTGCGCCCATTACGCAAACTCTGTAAACACTATTCACAAACCCAGAAGGAACTGTTCTTCGATGATGACCATCCTATCATACGGCCTTTATCTGAATACCAGGAACTTATAACCATACCGGAAGTGTCGTTTCAAATCAAAGATACAAAGGAGGATAAAAGATGAATCCACAGCTTGTCTCCAAATTAAAGCAGTTACGCCTGTCGGGGCTGATCTCAACTCTCGAGGTTCGTCTCCAGGAAGCAGTTGGCAACCAGCTTAATCATCAGGAGTTTCTGGAACTTATCGTCAACGATGAATTAGCAATCAGGGATGATCGAGCCATTGCTCGAAGAATAAAAAGAGCTCGTTTCCGAGAGTTGAAAAGCCTTGAAGATTTCGACTTTAGCTTCAATCCATCCATCAAGAGACGCCAGATTATGGAGTTAGCGACCGGCCGTTTCATCCGGGAAAAAGCCGACCTGCTCTTGATGGGGCCACCCGGGGTAGGTAAATCGCATCTGGTTCAGGCCATCGGACATCAGGCCGCAAAGATTGGATTCACCGTCATGTATCGCTCCATCTTCGATACCGTCGGTGAACTTATGCAGGCTGAAAACTTCGGCGACAACACCAAGATGATGAATCAGTATCTGAAACCCGACCTGTTGATAGTCGACGACATGGGTATTAAGAAGCTGCCGAAGCAGTCGGGCGAGTATCTCTTTGAGATCATCATGCGCCGACACGAAATACGCTCCACCATTATGACATCCAACCGACCGCTGGAAGAATGGGGCAAACTGATTGGCGATGTGCCTACCGCAACCGCCATCCTTGACCGTATCCTCCACCGGGCCGAGATTATTCAGATAACCGGAAAAAGTTATCGGCTTAAAGAACAAGCAAAAAAGAATAGTGAAGATCGCCAGAAAAGTCAGGACGGCAATAAAGATAAGACTTGCCAATAAGAGAAAAAGAAAGTATGATTAAAATAGAAAACAACAAAACTGGCCGGTTTTAACCCGACCTTCAGTGGATGGTTTTAACCCGACCCGTGACATTGTCTGATTTTAAGAAAATTCTTGATATAAATAATTGGTATGATGCAAATGGGATAGCCCCTTCAGAAGCTGAATCAATTAATGTTTTTATCATTCCTTTACTTAATGCGCTTGGGTGGTCGCATGAGAATATTGCAATAGAATGGAATCATATTGATATTGTATTATTTAATACTATTGAAGATAGGAAAAATTCTAAGCCTATAATGATCATTGAAGCAAAGAAAAGATGGGATTCATTTTTGACTGCAAAAAAACAGGCTGACGGTTATGCAAAAGAATCTAATTGTGACAGGATAATTGTCACAAATGGAATTTGCTATTCCATATATCTAAGAGATAAAAACAATTGCTTCAATGATGAGCCTTCAGCCTATCTAAATACTCAAAGGATGAAAAATTCATATCCTATATTGGGTGAAGGCTGTAAGGGTGCAACTGAAGCGCTTTTCATGATGTCTCCGTACTGGAAAAAATAACAAATGAATCTAAAGTAATTGATTGGGTTAATCAAACTTGTATGTTTCCGAATTGTTAACCGTAACGTTATCAACCGGCCGGTTATTATCCGGCGTATCTTGAACTATAGAAGCCTCGGTGTTGTATGGATTCCTGAATCAGCCGAATTTTACTTTGACTTCCACATTTTTAATTATTTCAGCATCTGCAAGAACAGATTGAATATCGGCTTCTCTGGTCTGATTAGCGTCGGGAGGCAGGCTTCCACTTACTATTACATTTCCTGTGGATGAGTCAGCCTCAACTTTTAGGTCCAGTGTTTTGGTCTTGGTGGATCTCATGAGATAGGTTTTTGCAATGCTTACCAGGTGCAAGTCTTTCAAGGCCTTCAATGATTCCCTGGTAGGCTGAAAAGCCTCTTTTGCCACCTCGGTTACAACCATCTCAATAGCATCATTGATAGTTATTCTTTCCAAGTTCAAAACCAGGTCGAAGAAAATGGGATCAATAATCTCGGCGTCGTATAGAAACTGAGTCCAGAGTCTTCTCTTATAATCCATATCCTTTATCTTTTCAATGGCTGCTTCCTTGGATATCCCCTTCTCTTCCATCAAGGGTTTGACTCGATTCACAAGGGGGGCATTGACCCTAACCCTGAGAACGAAAGGAACTTCGTTAAGAAGGATGTGGGCGAGATTTCCATGATAGATGATTGAACCTTGCACTGCAAAGTCCAGCAAGGCCGTCTTGAAACAAGTAAGATAATGCATCCTTTCATTAGATCGCTCATGCCAGTAGCCCGGCGGATGAGATTCCATGATATCTTTCTCACCCAAGCCGGTTTCTCCTATTCCGTAAACTCCGGCGGCATCAATTACTTCCTCGCGGCTGATGATTCGGTATCCCAACTGCGACTTAATTCCATCTGCCAATTTTTTTGTGGCAGAAAGCGAACCTCTTGAAATTGCTATAACCGACATATTTAGCTCCTTCGTTATTTATGCCAATAATTGCCCCGATCATCGACTCCACACTTAGTAAGTCAAGACGCTGGTCGCCTCCAATATCTCCATAACCGCTCTGGCAGCCTTGACCGGCTGCGCTATTTTCACCAGCATATCAGGTGTGATTTTCCGTTCCTGAATGCATGGGGTGCATATGAGGAGTGTTCCACTCTGCTCAATAAAAGATTTGACCAAATCCTTGAGGGGCGGTAATCCGGCAGCGAAAACATGTTCATAACAGCCTTCTTTGGCCAGAAAAACTGCTGACCCCTGAAGCATGATAGTTACCTCGACCTCCATAACCAGGGCTGCGTTCCCGATAACAAACGGCAAGCATGCCCGCTCCGGGTCCTCCGGTCCGTGGGTTCCAAAGATAACGATTTTTTCTCTTTTCTCTTCGCTCATAAATTCACCTTATATATATGTTTATACCTTATTTTGGATGTTAAGGAAAAATGCGTTTCGGAAATTTTGCGGCTCCTTTCTGCTTTTATACACTCTCCACTGGTTGAGATTCACAACGGTAAGCGTCCACCAGGTACTCTGAAATATCCTTAACTTCGATATTTTTGTCTTTAGCTGCATGTTTAAGGTTCACAAGGCAGATAGGGCACATGGCGACAATTTTACCTCCGGCAGCGGCTAATTGCTCTATTCTCTTATTAGCGATTATCTGTGCCTTGCCGGGGAAGAATGACTCAATCGGACCTCCGCAACAGTGCGTTAACTTCCCGGCATATTCCGGCTCGATGATTGTTGCTCCTGCTTTGCTGAGTAACTGGCGTGGTTCATTGACGATATCCTCGTAACGAGCATAGACGCAGGAATCATGAATGGTCGCATCCAAATCAAGAGTTCGCGACGCATCCACATTGCTGTCAATGAGTACTTCAAGATAACTCTTCACCTTCAGGTTGTAACCTTCAACATACTTTGGGTAAACACTTCGGAGCATATTCGTCGTGTGCGGATCGACGGTGATGACAGATTTGACTCCATTACGTTTAAAAACCTCAAACACCCGCTGAGCATGCTGTTTAAAAGCGTCGTCAACACCTTCATCATGCACAAGCGCCCCCGAGTACATCTCATCTTCATAAAGATATCCGAAATCGATTTCGGCCGCCTGGAGCAACAGCGCGATATTGCGCAGGATATTGTTGTATTGCATTGTTTCTTTAGAGTCGGTTCGAGCCATGAACCACGCCAAGTTGATAAACTTGTTAGTGAACCGTCCCAGACCAAAGAAATTTGTGATCCAGGAGTTTTCGAAAAACGCCATTTTGGCGGCCAAAGCTGAAATAGCAGGGATTAACTGATACATATGACCGGTATAAAGGATTGTTTTCCCACCTCTGGGTATGTTCAATCCCCGGGCCCACCTGGTTGTCGTGCGAGAGGATAGCTTAAGAACACTTTTCCTTTTTAACAGGTTATCAACCAGTATTCCCAGTACGTGTTTCGTTGGCAATGACATATTCTAATTCCTCGAAAATCCAAAGACTTTCCGGTTAATATATCTGCGAAGGGTTCTTACATTTTCTACGATGTCAACTTTCGCAGGACAGTTTTGTTCGCACATTTTACACATAAGACAAGAGAATATTGTCTCTTGATTTTCCAGGACTTTTTCTTCTACGCCTATTACCACGTAGCGAAACAGCCGTCTTGGCAGGAGATCGAGTCCCATCGGACAGATTGCAGTACAAACACCACAATTCATGCAAGCCGAGGCATTGAACGATTCTGCGGTTTTTATATCATCAATAAACTTCGAATTTACTCTGGTCATACTATATCCTTATTGGTCAATCGATATGTATAATATCCCTCGTCATTTGGTTTTCCCGTTTCTTCAATGTATCCATATCTCCACATAGCCATTACCCAATACATGACATCAGCGCCGGGATATTGTAGCACCGTTGCAATTTCGGGAATCGTTTTGGGTTCTTCGCTTAACAGGGAAATAATACTTTTTTTCATACCCATTTCATCCCTCATTACCTCAGCGATGTCCCTATTAATTCGATTTTTCATCAACAACCTCTTTAATGAGTGAATCAATCATTGTTGTTATCTGTATATCGGTGTACCCCTCTACATCAATGGCATTTTCAGGACAAACCGGCACGCAGGCCCCCCCTCCCTTGCAGAGTGAAGGAACGATGCGAGCCACTTCCTTGTTCTCGAATGATACTTTTTCAACGGCATCATACGGACACGCTTTAGTACACTCATCGCACCAGACACAACGCTCGGGATCAATTTTAGCGATAAGGGGTTCAAGGTCGACGTATCCCTTCATCAGAAGAGCCGCACCTTTGGAAACCGCGGCCATTGAAGACGCGATACTTTCTGCGAGCGTCTTGGGACCCTGTGATGCCCCGGCAATAAATACTCCATCAATAACCGTTTCGACCGGTCTGAGTTTGGGATGAATTTCATTGAAGAAGCCATCCATTCCAATCGGGAGTTTCAGGACATCAATGAGCTGCTTATTTTCTCTCGGGATCATACCTGTTACGAGGACAAGTAAATCAACATAGATATCAAATTCGTCACCGCGAGTGAGCTGATCCTTTACTGTAATACTTACCTTATCGCCAACTCTATTCACTTTCGGAAAGTCATTATCGCCGTACTTCATGAAAACGGAACCATTGTTGAGGGCGCTATTATATAGAAGTTCAAACTTACCGTATGTTCTCATATCACGGTATAAATGATATTGGTGAATCGCCCTATCTTTTACACCTACTTCGAGTGAACTATGGACGGCCGCCGTACAGCAATATCTGGAACAATATTTATTCGGATGAGGAATATCCTCACTTTCTTCCTGTCGACTGCCAACGCAATAAATATATGCGATTTCCTTGATTGTTCGTCCCTGATAGGTTAGTGAGCCGTTTGAGCTATCCAAAATCCGTTTAAATTCGGGAAGGGTAACGACGCCATCCTGTCCATAGCCAAACTCACCATCATATGGCTGGTAGGAATCAAAGCCGGTAGACACAATGATCGCGCCGACATTAAGCGATATCGTCTCTTTCCCTCCAACCTTTACAACCACAGAAAAATCACCGACACTCCCGCCTTTTTCTATCAGTTCGGCATTGGTAAAAATTGTGATGTTTTCCCGCTTTTTTGCATCATTGTGAAGAGAGTTTATAATATCGCTCCCCTTATTATTATTGGGAAACATATTGCCGAATTTTGCGGTCCAGCCGCCGACTTCCGCCTCTTTTTCGATGACAAAAACGGAAAGCCCCATGTCGGATAAAGATAGTGCGGCGCGTAATCCCGCCACACCGGCGCCGATAATAAGAGCCTTTGGCGTTGTCTTGATTCTCATGGTTGAAAGAGGTTCCGTCAGGGCGCATTTGGCTATCCCTGCTCTCACGAGACGGATGCCCTTTTCGGTGGCATGATCCTTATCGTGTTGATGAGCCCATGAGTCCTGTTCTCGGAGATTAACCTGCACATACTGATATGGATTCAATCCGGCTCGTTCCGCCATGGCTCGAAAGGTGAAGAGGTGTAATTTCGGCGAGCAGGAGGCAACTACCAAACCATCAAGTTCATTGGTCTTAATGTCCTCTATCATTTCCTCCTGGGCGGCATCTGAACAGGCGAACATGGTTGTTTTGGCCACTACCACTCCGCGATCATTGTTTATCGCATCCCTGACTTTTTCAACTTCCACGTAGTCAGAAATATTTCCACCACAGTAGCAAATATAAACGCCAATTCTTCGATCTGTCATTTTCCTGTCCTCATTCTCTCTATGTAGGCAGCTGTCTGAGCCGCCGCCGCGCCCGAATGGAGAATACTATCGGGTATATCCCGAGGGGCAGAGGCCGCTCCGGCCACGAAAACACCATTTATACTGGTTTTGCCGGGATTGATATCTTCATCGATTTCCTGAACATAGGCATAGGGATCCAGTGCAAGTTTGCCATTCTTGAACATATACACGTAATCAATATTCGGCGAGAATCCGGTTGACAGGACAACCAGATCATGTTCCATATGTTTGAGACCGCCTTCTCCCTCCATATCCTCATACTGCAAATCCAAATTGCCGTTTTCTTTCTCATTAATCTGAGCCACTCTTCCCTTAACGAAGTAAACGCCCATTCCTTTGGCTTGTCTGTAAAACTCCTCATACCCCTTACCGAATGTCCGAATATCAATGTAGTATATTGTTATATCCGCCAGAGGTAAGGCACCCATTATTAACTGGGCCTGCTTGATAGAATACATGCAGCAAACCTTGGAGCATAGAGGATTATCTATGGTAATGTCCCGTGAACCCGTGCAAAGCACATAGGCAATGTTGTCAGGTGCCTTTCCATCTGAAGGACGGATTACATGGTTATAAGGTCGGGTGGGGGCCAGGATGCGGTCCATTTGCATAGCGGTTATAACATTGGAGTATTTACCATACCCGTATGTGGGTTTTAAGTGAGCGTCGAAAAGCTTGAAACCGGTCGATATAATTACGGACTTGACATTCATGGTTTCTTCTTCATCGCGCAGGTCAAAGTTAATCGCATTTGCCGGACATACTTTTACACATTCATGGCATTCTGAGCAGATACCGCAATCAAGGCACCGATTGGCGCCATAGCGAGCCTCTTCTTCAGTGAAAGGTAATTCCACTTCCGCCATGCTCTTGATACGTTCCGCAATGGGGAGTTCTCTTTTTTCAACGGGCGGGCGGTTTGAAATTGATGGTTGAGGTGTTTCCAGACCAACCACAGGAAGAATCTGTCTTTTCCCCGAACCATTACCATTGTTGCCGCTATTTGATTTATATCGTGAAAAGACTGCCGAAGCTTCCACAGCAGGCAATCTGTTATCAAAGGTAATGCCATCGAGCGATTCACTCTTGATATATCGATCGATGTAAAACGCCGCCCGCTTACCGTGGCCTATCGCGCTGACAATCATGGAGGGACCGCTGACGACATCCCCTCCGGCGAATACGGAAGGCATTGAGGTTTCAAGTGTTTCATCGTTCACTTGGATTGTACCGTTTCGATTTAGATCAAGCTCCTCGGCAAAGGGGGATGTGCTCGGCTTGAGTCCTATGGCCAGTATGACCAAATCAAAAGGCAGACTTTGTTCAGAACCTTCAACCGGGATAGGCCGCCGCCGGCCGCTGTCATCGGGTTCACCTAATTTCATGGTGATGCTTTCAACAGCTTCCAGTTGTCCATTTGAGCCTTTAAATTTCACCGGATTCTTTAGTACTTGTAATTCCACACCTTCCTCAAGAGCGGCGGTTACTTCCCAGTCATGGGCAGGCATTTCTGCACGGCTACGCCGATACTGGATGACAACTTTCTCCGCACCTAAACGAATAGCCATCCTGGCGGGGTCTATAGCTGCATTTCCTCCGCCGACTATCAGTACTTTCTTTCCACTGAGATCGATGCTTTGGGGTGAATTGGCTTGTTTCAGAAAAGTCATGCAATCGGTGACACCTTCAAGATCCTCGCCCTCAATTCCCATCTTGAATCCTTCCATTGTTCCCAAAGCCAGAAAAGCAGCATCAAATCCCCGGTCTTTGAGCGATTCAAGAGAAGCAATGGCGGTTTTGGTTTTAATTTCTACACCAAGGGCTGTGATATTTTTAATATCCCTATCGACCACAGCTTTCGGTAATCTATAGGCTGGAATTCCGTAACGGAGCATACCACCCGCTTCCGCAGCTGATTCGAATATCGTTACGGCATACCCTTTTCGGGCAAGATGATAGGCGGCCGAAAGCCCGGCCGGACCGGAACCGACGACAGCGATTTTTTTATCAGGTATTAATTCAGGCGGACCGTATTCAGGCTCCGGATGCTTTTTATAATAATGGTCAACCATAAATCTCTTAATGGCCCGGATTGAAACCGTTCCTTCCAGTTCACCTCTGGTACATTGACCTTCACAGGGGGCATAACAAGCCCTACTAAGAGAACCCGGCAGGGGAGCATCCTCCATATGCAAATGGAACGCCTGCTCATATTTTCCGCTGCGAACAAGCGAAACATATCCATGAGCTTTAACTCCGGCAGGACAGGCAAACGAACAGGGAGAAGTTCCTTCTCTGATCATAACAGCCTTTTTGGGAACAGCCTGAGGAAACGGAATATGAATCGCCCGATGGGCAACAAGGTCGAAATTAAACGGATCAGATTTCGCCACCGTGCAGGCCGCCTCGCATTCACCACATCCGGTACATGCCGCCGAGTTTACATAAGTTGACTTTTTATTTATCCTGACCGTAAAATCGCCATTACCGTTTTTGCTGATATCTTTGACTTCGCTGCTGGTCAATACGGTAATATTCGGGTGATGAGCGGTCGATGCCATTTTCGGAGTTGAAATACAACTGGCGCAATCGAGGGTCGGAAATACCTTGCTGAGAAGAACCATTTTACCGCCAATACTGGCTTCTTTTTCAACCAATAATACTTTATACCCCATATCACCTAAAGTCAAAGATGTCTCCATTCCCGCGATGCCACCGCCAATGACCAAAACATCATAATTCATTTATTTCTACCTTCCATCAAGAAACCAGGGCTGAACTTCGATTTGTGAAAAGTATACGTATGTTGCTATAAAGATAATTCACTGGCTGATCTTCTCCTCCGATGCGCTTAGTTTCGTTAATGCGTTTTTGAATTTCTCCATATGTGATTGAAACGATTCAGCGCAGACTGAACAGATAGCCGCCATTTTCAGTCGCCTCGGATCATGTCCGCTCTTTTCCAGTAGCGATTGAGCAGATTGTACGACTTTGCCGGTACGAGTGGTGCAATCAGGTAAGTAGGCACAATCCGTACCGTCAGCAGCTATAAACACACCATCAAAACCCTTCTCAAGGGCGTGAAGAATCCAAGATGGTTTGATCCCGCTGGAACAAGGTACAGGAATCACCATCACCGATGGTGAATAGGGCATATGAGAACTTCCGGCCAGATCAATCCCGGGATCGGAAATATTATTGGTTGAGAACACAAGTATCTTTGGTTCAGTGTCTGTATCTGCAGTTTTTATCGACATCATTTCATCCGCCGTACGAAAAGACGCCAATGACCGGCTTCCTCAATGTTACCAAGATACTCATGGCCTACTTTCTTACACCAGAGAGGAATATCATCATTTGTGCCTTCATCAGATGAGAGCACTTCCATAATACCTTGCTGAGGAACCTCTGCCATTCCTCGCTTTGCTTCAAGTAGCGGTCCGGGACAAGCTGTGCCACGGGCATCAACTACCTTATTAACTTCTAGTGCTTTAAGTTCTTCGGTGTTCATCTTACCTTTCCTTTCTTATAAATTCAATACTTGCTACGAATGGGCGAATATGCGCAGAAACGTATATATATTTTAAAAATTTTTATTTAGTCATTCTCTTTGCTTTCTTTCCCGCGTTTTCCATTCCCTCCAGTAAAATTGAGCGAATTTCTGTGCAGGCTTTTGGAAGTCTCAGATTCGATAAGCTATAAAAAACTGTTTGCCCCTCCTTGCGGGCCTTGACAACATTGTGATTTCGAAGCACCCTGAGATGTTGACTGATATTACTGGAAGGCACCCCCAAAGCTTCGGCCATATCACCAACATTCATTTCTTTCTTCTCAAGTAGCTGGATGATCCTGAGCCTTCGCGAGCTGGCAATCATCCTGCAAAACTCAGCGTGCAGTTCAAATATTTCATTATCATCAGTCTTCATATATACCTATATCCGCATCTACGCATATTAATATACGATAATTTTCATTTGTCAAGCCTGAATTTTAAAAATGTTCATTTTTTGAGTATTTGAAGCTTTTTTACATCAATTTCATTATTGTTCTTGATGTAAACGGCGTCTTGCCTGCAAAATTATTTTTTCTTATATTGTCTACAGGGAAGAAATTAGCCGGTAATAACAATAGCAAGAGCATATGCAAAAAGCCGACGAAAAAGAGATCCTGTGTAGAAGGCTTCTGACCATTGTTGAGAATATTTCTGATGGTGTCTTTTCAGTTGATCTTGATTTTAAGATTACATATATGAACAAGGCGGCCCGGATAATTACCGGCTATAAGATTCAGGAAGCAATAGGGAAACCATGCAAAGAAATCTTCCGTACTACCGCCTGTGACAGTAATTGTCCTCTACAAATCACATTGGCCACAGGGAATCCGGTCATTAACAAACCAGTTTGCATTAAGAATAAAAAGGACAGGCGTATTCCAATTAGTATTTCAACGGCTCTGTTAAAAGATGTTGATGGCAAAATAATAGGTGGAGTTGAGACTTTCCGAGATCTTGATCTTGCCCGAAAACTTCAGAGGGATTTTGAAAGCAGATTTAAATTTGAGGAAATAGTCAGTCGCAACAAGGAGATGCAGGAACTATTCGCAATTCTTCCCATAATTGCCGAAAGCGATAGCGCAGTATTGATAGAGGGGGAAAGCGGCACCGGCAAAGAATTGATTGCCAAAGCCTTACATAGCTTGAGCAGAAGAAACTCGGAACCATTTATTAGTGTAAATTGTGGCGCTCTGCCTGACAGTTTGCTTGAATCAGAACTGTTCGGCTATATGGCCGGGGCATTTACTGATGCCCGAAAAGACAAAAAAGGACGTTTTGCCCTTGCTGAAAAGGGGACTTTATTTCTTGATGAGATTGGCAATATATCTCAGGCAATGCAGGTTAAGTTATTGCGTGTTCTTCAGGAAAAAGAATATGAACCACTTGGCAGTACCAATACTATTAAGGCCGACGTTAGAATAATTACAGCAACCAACGCCTCTCTTGATAAAATGGTCTCCGAAGGTAAATTTCGAGCCGATTTTTTCTACCGTATCAATGTGGTCAAAGTCGTTCTCCCTCCTCTTCGTGATAGGAGAGAGGATATTCCATTACTAATTGATCACTTTGTTGAGCAGTTCAATCGTCTACACCGAAAAGACATACCGGGAGTTGCCCATGCTGCTTTGGAAATTCTAATGACATATGATTATCCCGGAAACATACGGGAACTCGAAAACATAATAGAACACGCCTTTGTCCTTTGTAGTCAGGGCGTTATTAAGCCTGAACATTTGCCGAAACATTTGCAAAAAAAGGAGTCTATTCCTGCTGTAGAAATAGCAACCACCATGAATGAAATGGAGTCATTATTTCTAATCGCCGCCCTGAAGAGAAACAACTGGTCACGTAAGGAGACCGCCAAACAAATCGGCGTGAACCCGTCCACACTATATAGAAAAATCAAAAAGCTCGGGCTTAAAATTCCCAACTCAGAAAGCTAAACAGCCATAATAGACAAATTGCGTTATTGCACGACAGGTGCCGATTGTCGTGCAATAACGCTCGATCTATTTTTCATAAACTTCCTGAGCGTCACAAGTTCAATCCGGGCTTGTCGACGCTATCAAATTGTAATTCAACAACATACAATATTTATTGCTTTTCATTGGCGCTATTGGCACGATTATTGATCTATTTCTGATCAGAAGGTAAAAAATGAAAGGAGCCCGAAAATGATAGGACTAGATCGATTGATGGAGGTCAAAGGGGTTGTCGCGGCAGGACAATTCTCCGAAGATGGTCAGGTTATTAGAAAAGTGGGTGAGATACCTGAGGATCTGATGGAAAGCGCTGAACTATGTGTCAATCAGAACCGTGCAAGTAGCGAATTTTTGAATGCCCTCAATAATAAACTTCCTCGCGAGTATGGATCTTTGGTCGGTTGGATCGTGTGGGGTAGTAAATACTCAGTTGTTGTTGTCGGCAACACACGTGTGTTTGTTGAGACCAATCGTGGCGACTACAACCAACTCATGATTGATCTGGCCGGATCTGAAGCGACCGGCCCCGGACCAATGAATTATTAAAATGACAGGTAAAAAAACATGTTTGAACGGCAAACTTAACTAATTAAGGAGATAAATATCATGGAAACTGGGAACAAAGAAAAACCGGAAGTAGGTCACGGTGTATATCACCCGGGTGCCCGTCCGATGCAAGTGTTTCTTGACAATGATGGGTGTATGTGGCTTTGTGACAAAGACATTGATCCTGGTAAGGGCTTTGAGCAACAGGGCTGTTGGCGTTGCAGGGATCTGGCCTTCACGCGAAATGACTGATCGATCGCGAACAAAAAATCAGTCGACTACGATAGTTTATTTGGTACGGCCGCCGAGTTGTTACTCGGCGGCTGTATATAATCATTAGAGTTGTCAGGCTGAGTATGATGTTAAATTACGGCCAAAGGCTGATCCGGAATGAGTTCCTGGCTGTATTTAAATTGTCGAAGTGTAAACAATGATAGTTGAGTTAATATACCAATCATTACTCATCACCGGCTTCGTTGGGATAATGATGTTGGTCATTGAGTATATCAACGTATTGACCCGCGGCGCCCGGCAAAGAGGTTTGGCTTGGAGTTCCCCCGATTTAGTCGACACGTCGAAAGGATAGTATTATTATAATACTGTAAGGAGGTGTTCAGATGTCGACCAAACTGAAGCGTCGGAAGTATGACCGGGAGTTCAAGTTAGATACAGACGGCAACTCACCCGGAACGCTTCCTTGGATATCGGTATCCTTGAAATTGTCTTCTATTTTGACAATAGTCCCGATATAGAACTCCATACGGCGCTTACGTATAATTTATAGAATGGAAGGATACCATGCCAAAAATAGAGCCCTTTGAGAAAAACACAAATAAGTACGAGCATTGGTTCGAAAAGAATCCGGCTGTCTTTTTGTCGGAGTTGAATGCAGTCAGAAATCTCATACCTCAGAGGGGTGAATGTGTGGAAATTGGGGTTGGAACCGGTCGGTTTGCAGCCCCTCTGGGCATCGAGTTCGGCGTTGAACCATCAATCCGCATGGGCAAGCTAGCAAAGCGGAGAGGTATACAGGTGATTCAAGCTAGTGGAGAGAATCTGCCGCTGGCAGACGCTCAGTTTGAGATTGCCTTAATGATCACGACAATCTGCTTTCTGGATGATATCAGAATGGCCTTTGCGGAGGTTTACAGAATACTCAAGGAAGGGGGCTGCTTTCTTATTGGGTTTGTTGATAAAAACAGCCCGATTGGTAAGAGCTATGAGCAAAACAAAGAGAAATCTGTTTTCTACTCGAACGCTACCTTTTATTCGATCACGGAAATAATTCAACTGCTTGGAGAGAGTGGCTTTCGAGATTTAGCAACAGTCCAGACAATTTTTCATCCATTGTCTGAGACAATAAAAGCAGAGCCGGTGAAACCCGGTTATGGTAAGGGTGCATTTTTGATCGTGAGAGGAAATAAATGACAGGAAAAGCGAGGTAAAGCGATGTACGTTTACGGACCGGTTCCATCCAGACGACTCGGCTCTTCTTTGGGTGTCAGCCCAATCCCTGCGAAGACATGCACGTATACATGTGTTTACTGCCAGCTGGGAAGAACCACGGATTTGACAAGTGTTCGTCAGAGTTTCTACAAAAAGGAAGATATCCTTGATGAGATTCTCGCGCGAGGAAGAGATTCCCAATTTGATTACGTCACTTTTGTCGGAGATGGGGAACCCACTCTCTGTAAAGATCTGGGTTGGCTCATAGAGAAGACGAGAAAAAATCTGCGAGCGCGAACGGCCGTAATCACCAACGGTTCCCTGCTATTTCTTGAAGATGTCAGAGCGGATCTGAAACATGCCGATGTGGTTATGCCTACTCTTGATGCCGGAAATGAAAGGACCTTCAGGACCGTTAACAGACCGCATCGCAACATCACATTTGACGTAATGTTGCATGGATTAGTGGATTTCCGTCATGATTATCTTGGGCAGATATGGTTGGAAGTAATGTTGATCAAGGGAGTAAATGATACTGAAGAGGAGTTGCGGAGTATTGCAAAGGCAGTAGACATGGTAGCTCCTGACCGCGTGTATGTCGTCACGCCAATTCGGCCGCCCGCGGAATCCTGGGTAAATCCGCCGGCACCCGATAATATTATTATGGCTCAAGAGTTAATTGGGAAAGCCATGCCCATCGTCGACCCGGAATCCGGTAAATTTGACCTGGAGGAACATGGCGACGCCCGACAGGCGATCCTGGAAATTGGCTCTCGACATCCCCTGCGTCTTGATCAGATCGCCGAGATTGAGAGTGCCTATTGTGTTTCTGGAATAGTAGGACAAATGCTTCGTGATGGAGAATTGATCAGGACAGATTATCGGGGAGAAACATATCTGCTCCCGGGGCATTTCCTCAGAGGACAAAGCAATCACGCCAAAGAAAGGAGACTGGCAAAATGAAAGCAGTAAGCGTAAATGTAAATGACCTAAAATGGAGTGGAGCTGCGGAGTATCCAACCGGAACCGAAGAAAAGGTACTTAGCGTGGGTGGCAGCATCGCACCCAGAACCATCATGCTAAAACTCCCCCCCGGGTGGAAAATGGACAGTCACTCTCATCGATTCACAGAACTCCATTATGTGTTGGAAGGCCAGGTCGAGAGTCAGGGACAGAAATACCCGGCCGGCACATTTCGGGTGATTCCAAAACAGGTTGAACACGGGCCATTCAGCTCGGAAATAGGCGCATTGGTATTGGTGATCTGGTGCTCTTTGGCAGATGAGTCCGAATAAGGAAAATCCGAATATCTAATAAGATATTTCTTTAATGGGGGTAACTTTTTAAAGGCATATTAGGTGGGTGGGTGTTGAAAGTAATTTGAGATGAGCAAGGCAGAGAAATGGTATGGAGGCAATAATGGACCTTATTCAATATAAACCGGTTGGTATTATTCATTCACCGTTTAAAACCCCCCAAGAAACGCCCCTGCAATCTAAATTGTCAAAAGGAGCAAAAGGGGAAATAATTTTACAGCCTCAATATGAAGAAGGTCTCTCCGATCTGAACAAGTTTTCACATATTATTCTTTTTTATCATTTTCATCTTTCTAAAACATATAAGCTGATTGTTGAACTCTCTCATAGCAATTCGTCACATGGTATATTTGCTACAAGATCGCCTAACCGTCCAAATCCAATTGGCTTCTCAGTAGTTCACCTTGACTGTATTAATGGCAGCAGACTTTATGTAACAAATATAGATGTTGTCGATGGAACTCCCTTGCTCGACATAAAACCATTTATTCCCCCGATAGAGCGGCAGTATGGTACAACGCTGGGCTGGCTTGCCGAGGGATTTGACGGTGAATAATCGAATCAAAACGCTTTAAAAACCTGGGAGTATGTGGGACAGAATTTTAAATAGTAATTTGTTGTTATATAGATACTCACGAAAACCATTCTCCAATAGCCCCCACCTCCATTTATTATGCTGACACTGTCTGTAAGTATATACATTGATTCATGAATCATCGAAGTATAAAAGAAAATTGACTTTTAATCCAAACTAGCACAGGGACCTCAACACTAGCGACAAAAAGTCTGGTGTGCAAATAGAATCAACTAAGACTTATTTTATGGTCGGCCGAAACATGATCTAATTATGCATTTAAGCCTCGCTGTTTTCTAACCGTTTTCTAACCGCGAACTTCACACAACTACCCACCAACTTGCACCAATTTGACGCAACTTAACCAATATTGACTCAGCGAGTTACATGTATATGACAGCCCGTCAAGAAGTTAGGAGAAATGGTCTATTCGGAATCCTACCCCCTCCGGCATAACAGGCAGGGAGTCTGTTTTTTCGCATTCGGCCCGCCATATCCATCACTTTCCCGTAGTAATAGTAATTCTGTAAGTGCCCCATTCTCATTGGCCATTAATTTACCGGCGATGCAAGACGCTGTCTGGAAATCGAGTCGTTTGATACACCAGGTATATAAGCCGGTGTCTGAAAATGCCGGAGATCTTTGCCCGGCCATATAATTCCCACTCCTACTCCATCTGACGCATCTTATGCACCGGTTCATTCGGATCAAAATTGTCATCGTACAATTCAAGACCAAGATTTTCGAAAATAGCCTCGAATTCCTCGAAAACGGCGACCGTAATCCTGCATAGCGAGGTAAGATCATTATATCCGCCTGCCCGGGCCATATTCAGAAGTCTATTAAAACTCTCCGGCTTGGTTTCGAATTTCCTTGCCTGCGAAAACATCCGGGAGGCTGTCACATAAGGTCCCTGGTTCAAAAAAGACAGGACCTTCAGCATCTCCAGAATCATATAGAAAAACAGTATAGGCATTCCCTCATGGTTCTTCTGGCTGATCGCGTTGAGAACCTTCGTCACCGCTTCCTGGACCTCGGAAAAACATCCCACCGCCCTGTCCAGACATTGTTGCTTTATATCCGGCGGATGGTAGGCGCTTATTTCGGCAATAAATTCTTCGTTGATGATTGGAATCAATCGATCCGAGCCGGAATAGTGCCAGTTCTCATTGACGTCGAGCGTAGTTTTCAAATATGTCTCCCGGGTCATCCACATAAGTTCTATCAGCATGCCGTCGTACATCTTGGCCATTCCACCCTGAGATTTTCCCTCCGGCATCGATTTGACAAAGGCGACCAATTCGAGATCCGAGTAGTCAACATCTTCATTACGCGCAAAAGAACAGCACACGGCAAGAGCGACAAAATTATCTCCGAATTTCTTCTTTATCATCGGCGCCATTTTCTCGATTATCTTTTCCCGGTCGGCGTGAGTGTGTTTTTTTATGCCTTTCATAATAACCTGCTGCATGTCTACGTTTTCAAAGAAGTATCAAAACAGTGATTAATTGTCAACAATAAATACGCGCAATGTGATCGAAACGCCAGGGATGATTCTTCACCATCCGGTTCGTTTATAGTTGACCCCGTTTAACCGAAGGGTTATCTTGCTTCTCAGATATAATTGTATTATGGCGGTCATTTCGGGCCGCCGATTCACATACACATCAAGGGGGTAAAATATGGACACGGATGAATCTCTGCGGCAACATCTATACCATCTTGAGGAGAGTCTACATC
>Ga0164310_10000520_pt1 | contig 20547 bp, 21 predicted proteins | sample GuaBasSedimGuay1_FD_121795 | JGI IMG/M metagenome (GOLD analysis project Ga0164310, IMG submission 121795) | Subseafloor sediment microbial communities from Guaymas Basin, Gulf of California, Mexico - Guay1, Core 4569-9, 0-3 cm | ecosystem: Environmental > Aquatic > Marine > Hydrothermal vents... | reverse complement strand
ACAGTAGAAGTCCTCGAGATCCCGTATAAGCTCGCCCTTATGCTGAGGCGATAACGGGTCAACCATTATCCTGTAGTCATATTGAGGATATCTTTTCTTTGCTGTCTCCTCGTATCCCTGCTCTTCAAGGCAGGATAACGATGTTAAGTGGTCTGCACCCCTCGCCGCTGTTGCGTGGGTCAACCCGGAGGACTGATGGGATCTACCGTCTTGGCCTGAGACTTCCAATCCCTTGACATGTATGGCGTATCTTTCGCTTCCTCTCCCTATTATCTCTGAAGCTCTCCTAGATCCTTCGGCGAGTATGTCCCCAAATCCTTTCCTAAAGGCTATGTCTCTGACAAGCTGGACAATAGCTTCATGATTTCCCCATGTAAGCTCTAACCCGCCAGTATCGTCCTTTGAAAGTATCCCTTTCTCGAAGCACTCAATTGCGAAGGCTATTGTACAGCCCGTGGAAATCGTGTCGAGGCTGTACTCGTTGCAAAGCCAGTTTGCATGGATTATTGACTCCAGATTGGGATTCCCACAGTTTGACCCGAACGCCATGATTGTCTCGTACTCTGGGCCTCCTGTAAGTGTCTTATATGGCCCGTGTGGAACCATTGACAGGTATTTACACTGGATTGCGCAGCCCATGCACGCTGCTCTTTTAACTCTGAACTCTCTACGCATCCTTTCACCCGAGATCTTATCTGCATCCTCGTAGACGCCAGTAGAGTGGTTCCTAGTTGGGAGCCGCCCGATGGCGCTTGTAATCTCTACGAGGCTGGGTGTTCCATAGGTTCCAAGAGCGTTTTCGTTTAGTTCGCCCCACTCCACTGTCATTTTGTACCATGCGTATTCCATGACCTCTTTCCATTTTTCATAGTCGTATACTTCGACGCTGCCAGTCCCCCTGACCGCTATGGCTTTAAGATTCTTCGATCCCATTACTGCCCCCATTCCTGTTCTTCCGGCGGCATGGTAGTAGTCAAATATTATGCATGACATTTTTACCATATTCTCGCCTGCAGGCCCTATCGCTGCAACCTTTATCCTATCGTCTCCGTGTTTCTCTCTTATCATGTCTGTGGTTGCGGACACCGTCTTGCCCCACAACTTGCTAGCATCCATTAATTCTACATGGTCATCATCGATGAAGATGTAAACAGGCTTCTCAGACTTGCCTGTTACTACGATCATGTCGTAGCCGGCATATTTAAGCTCTGGGGCAAATGCTCCCCCGGTATTGGCTGAGCCCCATACCCCTGTAAGAGGTGACCTTGCTGCAACCTCCAGCCTCCCCGTCTGGGGGAAGTAAGCCCCGTTAATGGGTCCTGTAGCTATTACAAGCCTGTTCTCAGGTGAAAGAGGGTCTGTGTCTGGGCTGGTTTCATCCCACAGTATTCTGGCGGTGAAACCTATACCACCAAGATAGTTTAGCGCTAGGCCTTCAGGCAGGTCCTCTTTGACAACATTTCCAGATGTGAGATTTACTCTAAGTATCCTACCAGCGTATCCCTTATACTTGAATTTAGACATGAGCCTCACCCACTGCAACCTTATATATTCTTATCAAGGACTCAGCTTTCTCCCTAGCCCGCAGGTAGTAAGCTTGCTCCTCAGGGATGTAGAGGATCGCCTTAACCCTACAGTAGTTAACGCAAGCAGGCTCACCCCCGCACAGGTTACATTTTGTCGACGTCCCCGTGGAGGGGTCTATTTTTATAGCGCCGAGTGGACAGGCCATAACACAGAGTTTGCATCCGATGCACTTATCCTTGTCAACTTCGACAGCCCATGTCTGCTCATTCCTGTACAATGCTCCCGTCGGGCACGACTCCATGCAGGGTGCAGGATCACACTGCTGGCATACTATCGGGATGAAAACCCCGTTTTTCTCGTCTGTTATCACTGTTATGTTTGACCTTGCAGGATTAAAAACCCCCTTATTTACGAAGGAGCACACCAGTTCGCAAGCCCTACAGCCTGTACATTTGGACGGGTCTGCAAACAGTATTTTCGCCAAAGCCATCACGCAAGAGTTTAATGATTAAGGAAATAATAAAAGTGTAGCTATAGATCTAACTATCAGTGGGTGAAATGAAGAGGGGGTCGGCAGCGCTCTCAGCCGTATTCACTGCGGCTGTATTTGCAGCCACATATGTCATACATGTTCCAGTCCCCCAAACCCAAGGCTACATCAACCTTGGAGATACGATGGTGCTCTCAGCTGGACTCCTATTAGGCCCCTACCTAGGCCTAATCGCCGGCGGAATAGGCTCAGCACTCGCCGACATAGCCATAGCCCCATCGTGGGCCCCGTTCACCCTAGTAATAAAGGGTTTGGAAGGGTTAATCGCCGGGTACCTGTCGCGAAGAAACAAGAAACTGTACAGACTAGCCTTTTCATCGGTAATCGCATCCTCAGAAATGGTTATCGGATATTTAATCGTTGAAGTAGCACTTTACGGTTTAGGCCCCGCCCTGATAGAACTCCCAGGTAACATCCTCCAGGCCCTTGTAGGCTGCGTCGTAGCCATACCATTAGCATACACCATCAGAACCAGATACAGCTCTATTCTGCCTATTCAGGACACGTATCCCCCTACAACGAGTTACTGAGGCAGACTGTCTATGTTATTGACCCCCATGATGTGATAAGCTGTAATAAAAATCACGTGTATTTTTCAAAGCTCCAAAAATTGTGAACATACAAAATTCAATTTATTTATAAACGTTTTGTGAGATTCTTAAAGGATCAGCTTAAGGAAGAGGCCAACTATAGCTAGAATGGTTATACATCTCATGTAGGAGTTCCATAACTTCCAGAGCCTTTTAGGATCGCAGTACCCGGCCAAGTCTATAAGTAGGAAGGTAACGTTGCTCCGGATAGAAATGTAAAGAAGAATGCTGAAACCAATAGTTCCGGGTTATATAAAAGTGTAGCGGAACGCTCCAGGGAGAAACTGGCACGATAAGCCAGGAAAATGAGGAACACATCGTACGCAACCGTAAGTAATGTAACGGCCAGCTTGCCCCTCCAGGTTATAGCTTCACCTTTGGGAAAGCCCAAGGCAAGATATAAAACAGGAGCGGTATCCAAAAGTACAAGGAGCATAAATAGGCGTAGAAACCCGCCTAAACCCATATAGACGAGTAATAAAAGTACCGCAGTATTTAAGAATGCTACGAGAGAAGATAGACACTCAAGCCTCCGACAGAAACGCCCACTACTCATTGCGGCCAGTCACCCTGACCCTCGTCCGGATAGCATATAGTTATCCATTCAATGCAACACTCATCTAATATCTCAAATATAAGACCTAGAGATGCAAATAAACACCCAAGACAGTCAACTAGGTCCCAATGTTTAATACAATTATAGCACGAACTGATATCTAAGATACCAAATATAGTGAATGTAGCGAGATTTTCCTCAATACAGTTCCAGTTCCATTCTACACACGTGCTGTAGCAGTGTGGGAGTGTATCTGCATACTCTGATCTAGAGGTATTCACGATTAAACTCACATGGACTGTATATATTCCAGTTGAAATCAGCCGCAAGACATACTGTATATGCATAGTAAGAAGTTTAGAAAAGTCCTTGTCATCAGAACCACTCTCCAAAATGTCAAGGGCTCTAGCTATATATCCTTTGGCCGCCTCAGCCTTTAGGTCCGCAACTACTGGATTGGGGATATTTTTCATCGATGTTTCAGCTTCTTCTCTTGAATCTTCTATTTGTTCTAAGGCTTTCTTAAGGTGTTTGTCTGCCACTCTAAGCAGCTCAGACACCTCCTGAACATCCCGCTTCCATTCCAACCTACCGACAGGTTTTCAACTTTTCCAAGGCGCGTTTATCCGGATTATATGATTCTCCAGGGTCTTTGAAGCCCCGTATGTTTTTAGATTTAGACCTGTAATCCAAAAGACAATACACCCACAATACCAAAAATACCATGGCTAGCGCAGCATACACGTGAGAGCCTAAAGGGCCGGAGTGGAAGGGCTCGCACATGAGACCAGCAAACCCCATAGTAGAAAATATAGGGGAAGCGTATAGTAATAGCTTGAAGACCGGGCTACAGCCTTTGTATAGAAGCTTAACTACTCTAAGCTCCCGTGGTAGCCAGGCTATAAGGACTAGGAGATACACAGACAGGAGGAGACGCGCATGAAAGTAAGAGAGGAGACCCAAACGCCCAAGCGAAGAGAAAAGAGAGTGGAAGAACGAATAAGGTAAAATAAAGAAACCTAAAACAAAGCATGATAAAGCCCCCTGGCATACTCCCCTAATATTATCATGGGTAAGCATAGCCATCATCCATATCTGGGCATGGCGTCCAAACAGCCCTATCACAACAGAAGTTTTCCTCAAAAATACTTTCGTAAAGTGTCGATGAAAACGACATAATTTGAGAGATACATGCTGCGACTGCCAAAGGGTTTCCTGAGAGAGCAGCAATGCACGCGACAATAGTAGCACTAGCAGAACCTAAAAGTTCGATAACACAACTCCAGTCTATGTCTACGCACACGTAGCAATATTCTATTTCATAGGTTAGCCTTTGTATTCCACTAATATTCCTAAATATTGTTCGTTTTCCAAATGCTAAGAGGTCAAGTGCTTTGAAAACTGGTGTGAAGACTACTGAGATAGGGTTGCTGGCTGTATGGTTCTTCCCCTCTGACGGGGGTGAAATTTTACCTATAGCTTCTATCAGGTATGCCTTGACTGATTCAACCTCCAGATCCATGGTTACCGGGTTGCTGGCTTCTCCCGATTGTATTTTGGCTTCTTCCCTTAAATCTTCTATTTGTTTTATGGCTTTTTTGAGGTGTTCGGCTGAGGCTTTTAGTAGCTCAACAGTTTCCTGGATCTCTATGTTTCCTGTCTGGCTGGCTGACAGGTTTTCGGCTATTTTCAAGGCTTCTTCTATGCTCTTATATGCGAGGCTTAGCCTCTCAGCAAGCATGTTTAGCGTGAATGTTGAGGCTTTCGTCATGGTTTCAGCTGTTTCAAGTAGGATTTCACACTCATGGCCCTGAGACTGCTCCGCAAGGATTTCCAGCCTCTCGGACATGTTTGTAAAGGCCTGTGATGCCTCGCACTCTATTGTTGTCCTGCTTGCTGAGACTATGGAGTCAAGCTCGTCTGCTAGCTTCTTTACCTCCTCCCTTGCGTCTGGGTTTGTCAGGTTTTCCTGGAGGCTTCTAAGGTTTTCAGCTATGCCGTAGCATATTATTCTCGTTGTTAGGACGCTCAGACTGTGGTTCTCTAGAACTATCGATGTTAGGTTTTCATCATAGTGAAACCTTAACATTAGAATGTTTAAGGGCTTGTCAGGCCTGTATAGTAGTGCTGTCTCCTCTATTCCGCCCTCTCTGAGTGTTTTTTCTACTATCTGGCTATGAAGCTGGTATCCCTGGGATTCGAGTTGCTGTCTAATGTCGCATGGTAGCATGAGATATATTTCTACCGCCCTTGTCTGGTTCTCTATGATCCTGGGCTGAACAGGGCCTTGTGGGACGGCTACAGGGGGCCTTGATAGGGGGCTTACCAGTAGAACTGTTAGGAGGATGGCCGTAAGCCTTAGGGGTATACTACCCATCTTCATGGATATCCTCTTATATTATTGGTGGATTCATTTATAAACTTTTTCTACTTGGAAACAGTTATAAAAAAAAGACTATTGCCTAGTATTTGTGTTGTCTAGATGTTGTCTTGCATGTGGTGTTCTGCTCCTGCTTCTCGCCTCAGCCTCTGCCTTCCTCGCTGTCCGTGATTGGAGATGCTGTGCTAGGGCTGACAGGCTTAACACTACGCTAACCCTAATACTTAGGGCAGGCTTCGTGCCAAGGCCCTTCAGCTGGGAATGCAACGGGATATGTGTGCTAGCCTTCCAGGACTCTGGATGCGGCGCATGCCTCTTACCAGGAGATATCAGAGGCCACCTTACACGGCTTAACCGTACGGTTTATGTTAGGGTTTACGACGTTTCAACGGCTCTGGGGCTCCAGACACTCTACAATGTTTGCCTTGGACTTAAGGTTAACCTTGTAGATATTGCTGGAAGGCTTCCCATCGTTCTAGTTACTGATGGGGAACAGGCTGTTCTGCTAGATGAGAACCACATATCTGTTGAAAGCCTGGACTATGCAGTTAAGTATTTCAAGCTTTACAAGGGATAGGTGTCCTAAAACCAACTAATACATTAGTATTGTTGGTCCCGTCCTTAGGTCATGTTGTCTGCGGCTCGGGTTTGCTTTTGTTTCGATTTAGTGTGGGTGTAGGGTTATATTCTTGTTTTTAGTTCTATTTCTTCTATGTCGACTGAGCCGTCTCCATCTATATCTTTCCATGAGATTACTATTATCTTGGCGGTTAGCGCCTGGGGGTTGGATGCCACGTATTTTATGGCTGCTAGGGTTCCATATCTTGTGCATCCTTCTATTAGGAGGATTTTTCTGCCGTCGTCTACAAGATTTACTATGGCCGCGTAGTCTACGATGCCGTAGCTGCTCACTCCTGTATAATTCCCTATCCCTTCAAGGTTTAGGGTAACCTTACCTTCTGATATTGTAAAGGACAGCCCTACCCACTTGTTGTATTCGTCTGCCATTTTATTCGCTAGTGGGCCGCCCACTATCAGGGTGTAATAGGGGTTTACGGCTGTCGATGTGGATTTAAGGCTGAGGGAGCTGAGGAGCATTGTTGCATACTCCGCGTCTGGCCCGTATGCGGATGTATATACCTGGTAATAGTGTGCTTCCTGGATTGAGTCGGCTATTTTCACAGGTCTTACCCTATACTCTAGGATGAATGACGGGTTTGGCCCCCTGACTGTTAGGGATATGTGAAGAATCGTTTTTTCATGGTTTTTGGACTTGTCATAGATTAGTTCCGCATCTCTGCAATGTTTAATGTAGATGTCTCCCATCGGTAGTTCTAGCTCGATGTACAGGTGAGGGGGTACGTCCGCTATCCCCTCCTGCTCGTTAAGCCTTGGTGATATGCCCAGGCCTCTTATCAGGCTGAGGTGCAATATTGTGTTGAAGTTAAACTCGTCAATCTCATTTTCAGGTATATCCCTGGTATATTCTCCGACAACGTCTAGGGTGATGTCTCCTTCTATGGTTAGGTATTCAACGGTTGTGTATCCTGCTCTGCCCCATTTAAAGGATGTGTACTGCTGAGATTTAGGGCATGGGGTGAATGCTGGGTCTCCAATCAATATTTGACCTAGAGAGGTTGACGCTGTATTTGAGCCTCCTGCCACGTTTTCGACCCATGTGTAGGATAAGCCTGTCGTTGCCAGTAAAAGCATGTTTTTAACCATCTTTGACGCCTCTCCTATGCTTAGACCGTTATAGGCGATTAGCGATACGAGATTTACGAAGTGGAAGAAGGCTCCCTCGCTTTCCTGGAGAGTTGCCGCGCCTATTACTGCTACAGCCCCCGATGAGACCATGGAGAGCGACAGAGAGTTTGAGGGTGTGGCTAGGTCTGCCATGAAATGGCATGAGGAGGAGAGTATTATTGGTGAGGTGAGTATAGTATTGCTTATAGCCTGCGGGTCTATAACTCCGGATGCTGTTGTTATCACGCCGTAGTCTCCATGTCCGACGAGCATTATTAAACCTTTTCCAGGCATTTTACCCAGTATTGAGGAGGCTGATTCGCCGATGCTATGGTAGGATTCGCCTCCCATGGCATCCGCCCAGATATCGGCGGCTGAAAGCGCGTTTATATATCCATCTGCAAGCTCGTCTAAGCCTGAGTATATGCTGTACACCCCTAGAGAGTCTTTTATGATGCCATTTTCATGGTAGGTCCATGTCCTGCTTATAAGTGCTGAGGCAGCGTATGGGTTTTCGCCTATGATTCTGCCTACAGCGACATCGACGTACTTGTCAGAGTCAAGTATCTCGAGGGGTTCCTGCAGTGCGTTTTCGTAGAAGGGGTAGTCGTGCCATGCTAGGTGATACTCATTTTCGACAAGGGGGAAAGTGTCCAGCCCCCCGCAGAGTGCGACATACTCAGCGTCGTAGCTTAGAATTAGATCTTTTGCCACGTTTATGGATACTATTGGCGCTTTGTGGATTGCTGCTATAAGAGGGCTTACTATGGATAGGCGTCCGTAAGCAGAGTTTGCATCGTCAAAATCGGCGACTACGATGTAGTCAATCCCATCTATCCCTATGAAAAAGTTTAGATATTCGCCCCTCGAGATGTATTTGAAAGATATTCCTGAAGGCTTAAAATTGTAGGCGTAGACTGTTGCGTTCCACTGTGAAATATGGGATAGTGCCTCGTCTGAGTATAGTATGAGAGGCGCATTCAATGATGACGCTATTGTTGAGGCTTCAGCGGCGTCTTCCGGCATGGCTATTACTACTGTTTCAGGCTGACGCCAGCCTGCCAGTGCTACTGATATAGAAGCCTCCTGAGGAGTACTATATTTTTCCTCTTGGACAGACGTGATTTTTGAAAGTGTGTTGATAATGTTCGATGGGCAGTTAACCGCAACTATGAGTTCGGGGTCGTAGTATTCCAAAAAATTTCTAACTGATCGGTCAAGCCGGTCTTCTCCAGTTAAGAGGATAGGAGTATAGTCTCCACGAACAGTGAACGGAGCATATATGCTTGAATATAGGAGTGCACTTTGATCATACTGGTCTACCACCAGAACGACTGCAATTTTTCCAGTAGAGGTAAAACTTGTTTTGACACTAAAACTTGCCGTGATAAGTAGAATTACAGACGATAGCACAATTATACTTAACCACTTGACACGCACATCACTGATAGTGTAGTTAAATATTTTTATTATTTCCGCAGCGTCTAAGAAGAGGAGGTGTAAAGATGTCCGTAAAGACATGGAAATCCGAGAGTCTTGGGATAGAGATACAGATAGATCATGATAAATGTGAGGGCTGTGAACAGTGCGTTCAAGTCTGCCCTGTAGGGGTATTCGAGATGGTTGAAGGTAAGTCTACAGCGCCGAACATCGACGAGTGTATTCAATGTTGCGCCTGTGTAAACGCATGCCCAACGAATGCCATAACCCACAGTTCGTGCTAAACACCTTCTTCTCTCTTTCTTCCTATTCTACCGAATTCAATTCGGATCAACGTTTTATAACTCCGCCAAAGGCGATAGACAAAACTAAGGAACAATTTTAACTGTTGAGACATCGAATATATGAAAGGGGGTGCAGCTCTTGACCGAGCTTCTCTACGAGAGAGATTCATATCTGCAGGAATTTGAAGCTGTAGTTATGGAGATCTCCGACAATGGCGTCGTCCTCGACCGAACCGCGTTTCACCCCTTATCTGGAGGGGTTGCCAACGATACTGGATTTATAAAGCATGGAAATGATGAGTACCGCGTTGTTAACGTGGTAAAGTCTGAAGATGAAAGAATACTTCATGTCATTGAGCCCGAACCAGGCTTTAAAGCTGGATGTAAAGTTACTGGAGTCATAGACTGGGAGAGAAGATATAGACTAATGAAGTTGCACACTGCGGATCACATACTAGCCGCTGTCCTTTACAAAGAGTATTCAGCACTGGTGACTGGGGGGCACATAGATCCTGAAAAGGCTAAGTCAGACTTTAGCTTGGAAAAAGGCGGGAAAGAACTTTTTAAACAGGCTATCGAGGAGGTCAACCAGATAATAGCAAAAGGTATCGACGTTAAGATTTATTTCCTCCCACGTGAAGAAGCTCTAAAAATCCCCGGCATAGTTAAGCTCGCTGGAAGGATGCCTCCAGACGTCAAGATATTAAGGATAGTAGAAATCCCTGGAGTAGACATACAAGCTGACGGGGGCCCTCACGTCTCAAATACAGCTGAAATAGGACAAATAAAACTACTTAAAGTTGAGAATAAAGGTCGAGGGAAGAGAAGGGTCTACTTCACACTTGCTTAGAGTTAAACGCAACCTGCCGTGTCCATGTTTCACAGCATGTCCTTCACGGTTTGCATTGTGATGGCCATTGTCAGAAGATAAATTATTGATACATGGGCATAGTAGGTTTTAGTAGATATGCAGGAAATAGAGACTACACATACCATTGTGATTGGAGACTCTAGAAGTATGCAGGAAATAGAAGATGAGAGCATTCATCTGGTTGTTACGTCGCCTCCGTACCCTATGATCGAGATGTGGGACGGCCTCTTTAGAAATCTTGATGAGGAGATAGACAGGCTCTGGAGAAGGATGGAAGCCAGTGATGGAGACGAGTATGTACGTCAGATTTATGATCTCATGCACAGGAATCTTGAGATGGTTTGGAGGGAGGTTTACAGGGTTCTGATCCCGGGTGGGATCGCATGTATCAACATTGGGGATGCCACAAGGACGATCAAAGGGAGATTTAGGATCTTCCCAAACCATGCTAGGACGATCGAGATCTTTGAGAAGATAGGCTTTGTAACTCTACCCTACATTTTGTGGAAGAAGCCCACTACAAAGCCGAGATATAAGGGTAAGGGGGCATTTCTAGGCTCCGGTATGCTGCCTCCAAACGCCTATATAACGCTTGACTGCGAGTATATCCTAATATTTAGGAAGGGTGAGCCCAGGAAGTTTAAGCCTCACGACCCCTTGAGATACGCCAGTAAATATACGAAGAATGAGAGGAACAAGTGGTTTACACAGATATGGGATGTAGCAGGCATTAGGCAGGACGCTTCTCTTATCGAGAGGAGAGTTGCAGCGTTTCCGGAGGAAATACCAAGAAGACTTATAAGAATGTTCTCTATAATAGGGGACACTGTGCTAGATCCATTCCTAGGATCCGGGACAACCATGAAAGCTGCCATAGACCTCGCTAGGAATTCCATAGGATACGAGATTGACGGTAGCCTGCTTCCACTTATTAAGGAGAAGATTGGGTTTGGGAGTGACAGAATTGATAGGAGGTTTAAGATTCGCATAGTCAAATCTTGGAATATTTAAGGCTATTCAGTATCGTACCCTGCTAGCTTAAGAAGGGATATGAGGCTTTCTCTAAGTCCGCTATTCTCTGGCTTACGCAGCGGCTTGCAGTCCTTAATACTCTTTTGAAGGCTGAGCAGCTTAGCGGCGTACGCCATGCAGGTTTGTTCGCCGCATTCTCCACAGTTAGTCTTTGGGAGATACTGGTATATATCAAGGGGTCCTAATCTTATTTTCTTCCTTGTTTTCACCTTGGAGAGGTCTATCTCGTCCCTGTTCCTGTATACATTGTTTATCCTTTCTTTTATCTCATTTAGAAGTATGGCAGCTTCTTCCTCGTCTTTTACCTTAGTGATCGTGATTACACCTGTGTTATATATAGTAATGAGCCTGGGGCCTTTCATATAGGTTATGAATCCTCCTTTCTCCGAGTATGAGGAGTTGGGGATTACCGCGTAGAGATATGGAAGGACTTCATCTAGCCTTCTATCAGTCCTGGCGATGATTCTGATCTTGGTTTCGTCTGCTAGACATGGAAGTATGCGCTCGATCCTGACTGACCTTACAAGGTCTGTATGGGGCATGGTTCCACCCCTCATGGTATTGGGGGCTTTAGCCCCTGAGCCTGGTAGTAGGCTCTCAGCACCAGTCTTAAACCGATATACGCATATACTGCTGCTAGTAGGATCTTATACTTTTTAGGGGACGTTTTATGAGCTATTTTTGGGCCTATCTGTGCCGCCAATACACTTGGTATTCCTATTAGGAGGAATGCTAGGAGGTTAAACCATCCGTAGCTGTATGGTGGGTAGTCTAATGGATGGAGTACTTGGTCCCTTCTCCCAAGAGCCGCGAATGACAGGGAGCCTACGCTTGAGCCTACGATCATCGTGGCCAGAGATATTATGGTTGATAGGTGGATTGGAATCTTTAGAACGGTGTTTAGAACTGGCATGTAGACTATTCCTCCACCTATACCTATGAAGTTGGCTGCTATCCCAGAGATGATGCCCATCACTCCATACTTGACTGTGCTAGGGCTTCTAAGCTCCTTAATCGGTAGCGGCCTGGCTTTCATAAACCTATATGCGCCTATTAGACAGACTATCCCAAATCCACCCTTAAGGAAGATTCCAGTCTTCATTCTGAAAGCTCTAAAGACTGTGTAAGCTAAGAGGGAGCCTATAAGACTTCCAAGAGCGACGGGCAATGCGAAACGGACGTAGTGTTTAAGGGGAAATCTAAGCTCCTTTTTCTTAAGCTCTCTAACGTGTCTAAGCCACCCGCTGATTGAAGTTGGTACTACTATAGCCATGTTTGTACCGAATGCTATGAGTGGGGCTATAGCGGCTGGGGTGCCCATTACTCCCTCAAAGAAGGATATCATTACGGGAACCATGATGAAGCATGCGCCTACACCGAAAAAGGAGCTGACAAGCCCTACAGCTATACCTGCCAGAACCATGAGAATATAGCTCTGACTATAGAGTAAGGGAACTAGTGAGAGTAGAACGGCAAATAGCAAGTGTGTACCCCTCATACTGATCGAATTTTCAATTAGCTAATTAATTTTATAAATATAACTTACATTTTGTAAGTGGTATGATTAAGCTTGATAGTGTAACATGTGAGATTATAAGGCTGCTTGGTATAGATGGTAGGACCAAGCTGTCTGAAATCGCTAGGAGGACAGGAGTGTCCCATGTTACAGTCATGAATAGGCTTAACAGTATAGTTAGAAATGGTTATGCCAAGGTTTTGATGCTTTTGAACCCTGAAAAGATGGGTTTAAAGGTGGCTTTACTCTTCCTTGAGACTAGGGGGGCCAGTTATAGGAGGGAGATACTTGAACTATTTGAGAGGTGCCCCCGAGTAGTCTTTGCATCAAGCATGTTAGGGGAGTACGATCTCATGGCTGTAATAATAGCAGAAGATGAAAAGATGATAGAGGTTTTCACGAGTTCCTGTACGATGAGGACGCACAGGGGGATTAGAAAGAGCAATCTAATACTGCTTGGAAGGGAGAGAATCGACTTTTTAATTCCCCCTAAGATATTCTCTAGAGCCAACGGTAAAATCACGCCGTGCGGGAGGGTTTGTGTAGAATGTGAAGAGTATAATAGGGGGTGCCTCGGCTGCCCTGCTATCGAAGGCTACCAAGGCCTCTTTAAACCTTGAGGGAGTTAGTATCAGCTTTATATTATTCCGAGTTCTTTCAGCTTCTCTTCTGTTGGAATTCCTTTTTCGTCCCACCCTCTCAGCTCGTAGTACTTCTTTAGGGCTTCCCGTAATTCTCGAGGGATCATTCCTTTGGCTCCGCCCTCAGCCAACGGCTCTTCCATGAACCTGTGTGGGAGCTTGTCTTCACGGCCTGTTGGACTGCATTTTATGCTGTACAGTCTTTTCAGGTTATATGTTCTTTCACCAGCTTTTAGGAGATCTTTGAGTTTTAGGTCTATGCCGGTGGCGAGCTGGTACATCGCTGCTACGGTTGCTGGTGGTATTGCAACGAACTTGCATAGGACTAGGCTGTCTAGGAGGTCGTGCCAGTTTTGCATTGCTATTAGGGGCTCCGGCTTGTCCATTAAGGTATCTCTATGGTATCTTTTGTGTATGCCTAGGTCCGGTATTCTTACTCCTTGTTCTATCTGGTACATTAGTCCTCTTAGATGGCATGCTCCCCTATGAGATGTTGCATATTGAAGGGCCATCCCGTAGAATGCCCTTGGATCGTGCATGGGTATTTCGAGGCCTTTAACGTGTAATGCAAGTTTTTCAGCTTCTCCTCCTAACTCCTCACCCATCTTTTTGACTCCCTGCGATAAGAGTTCTCCTAAGTCTTGCTTTTCACCAATCATTTTTATCAGTTTTATTGCAAGGTCTGGATTTCCCCATTCAAGCTTCACATCTGTCTTTAGGAGGCCCTTCTCGTAGCATTCTATGGCGTAGGCTATTACACTCCCGGTGGAGATCGTGTCTATCCCGTACCGATTACATAGATCGTTCATCTTCGCTATTGCTTTCAGATTGTCTATCAGTAGTAGGCTACCAAGCGACGCCGCTGTCTCATACTCTGGACCGTGTCCTTCCATTTTGTATGGTTCTTCATCTACCTTCACGATCCTTCCACAGCCTATTGGGCATGCATGGCATGCATATTGCCTGACTAGTATTGTCTGCACCATTGCTTCTCCACATATTTTTTCAAGTCCCTCCCACTCTCCCATCGTGAAATATTTGATTGGAACGTCTCCATAGGTATGCATTGGGAGCATAATCCCGTCTGTGCCGTAGGATGCTAGGATTTGGACATGCGGGTCAGCCCTGATCGTAACGAGTACTCTTGATATTAGCCTTCTTAGCTTTTGAGGTTCGGCTATTTGAATAGTACCTGTCCCTTTTACTGCCACGGCTTTAAGCTTCTTAGATCCCATGACTGCTCCTAGCCCTGTTCTTCCCGCTGCTCTTCCGTCATCGCTTATTATGTTGGCTATTTTAACCTGTTTCTCCCCGGCTCTGCCTATTGCTGATACTCTAACTTTACCATGTTTCTCTTGGAGCTTTTCACCTGTCTCAAGTGCATCAAGTCCCCATATGTCTCCGGCATCCATGATTTGAACGTTTGAGTTTTCAATAAGCAGGTAAACTGGTTTTTCTGATGCTCCCTCAAATATTACACCGTCATATCCGGCTTTTTTGATTTCTGTGCCCCAGTATCCTCCCACGTTAGCTTCTCCCCATATTCCCGTTAGTGGAGATTTAGCTGACACCGTGTGTCTACCGCTTCCTGGGATTATTGTTCCTGTTAACGGGCCCGTCATAAATACGAGGAGATTTTCAGGGGAGAGGGGATCTGTTTCCGGTGGGACGTTTTCGTAGATTATTTTTGCTGCAAGCCCGCTTCCACCTATATAGTTTCTGAGGACTTCATTGTCAAATGGGTGTTCTTTTATCTCCTTGTCCGTTAGGTTTATCCAGAGTACCTTGCCAACGTAGCCGTACGGCATTTAGGGTCCACCTATATTCTGTATAGCTTTTTTATGACTTCTATCTCTTCAGGAGGGATTTCTATCAGGCGGCCCATCAGTTTTGCTATGAATGTCATCATTGAAACCTCTTCTAGGATTTCTACTGCTGTTACCGCTTCTATCATTTCGTATCCTACTCCTATTACACCATGATTCTGTAGAATTAATAGCCTAGTTCCCATGATTCTTTTCCCGACTTCTTCTGCAAGCTCCTTGGTCCCCGGATACTTAAATGGTACTACGGGCACCTTTGCGAGCATTAGTGCTGCCTCGAGCGTTATTGGTCTTATTTCTACCCCAGCGATTGCTAGGCCTGTTGAGTATGGGCTGTGCGCATGTACTACGGCATTCACGTCTGATCTTCGTTTATATATCTCTGTATGAAAATGCCATTCCATGGACGGCTTAAGAACGCCTTCTATAACATTTCCTTCGAGATCTATCTTTACAAGATCTTCTTCCGTAAGTCTAGGCTTGTATAATCCACTAGGGGTTATCCAGATTTCCTCGGAGTTCGGCAGCCTAGCGCTTGCATTTCCACCAACACCTGTCATTAAGCCCTTGTTGTAAAGGGCTTTCATAGCCCATATAACCTCAGACTTCACCTCTTCTTCTGTAAAAGCCAACTTGAACCACTGTAACCTACACGTTACGCTTATATTTTAATAATTGAGCTAAAATCGAGGTTTGAGTATTTACAAATGCGCCAAATGCGGAAGATACACGGATAGTTCGAGGCATTGCGGACGGCCGACAATTTTATTAATGGATAGGGGAAGGAGGATAAGGTTAAGCAAGCTTTTAAGCCTAATCCTAAGGCATAAACCAGAGATCGTCAATTCGAGCATCGACAGGGAAGGCTTCCTAAGTTGCAGCGTGGACGAGCTTGTAGGGAGGATAAAAAGTCTTAAGGGATTTAGCTGGGTTAAAACAGAACACGTTTACGCCATCGCCGAATCAGACGAAAAGGGTAGGTTTGAAATTAGAAACGGGAGGATTCGAGCTCTATATGGCCATAGCATCCCTGTTCAAATGAAGTATAAACGTGATGAGGTACCAGATGTACTCTACCATGGAACAGGAAGGTCAGCTGTCGACTTGATTTTAAAAGAGGGCTTAAAACCTATGAAGAGGAACATGGTGCATCTGACCAGTAGCATTAGAGACGCCTATATTGTTGGTCTAAGGAAGGACAGTAAACCTGTAATCCTGGTTATAGATGCGAAGAGAGCCGTATCTGAGGGTGTGGATATAAGGAGGGCTTGTAGAAACGTCTATGTTTCCAGCTATATCCCTCCAAGATTTATCAGAGTTCTGAAGGGGGAGCATAGAAGTGTCTTCTAACCGGTTATGTTTTATAAGGAGTATGTTCTCTATTTTTGTGATTTCGGGTGGAGGTCGAGCTTTTCTACGATAGGGGCACGATTCTTATAAAGGGGGATGTTAGCATCCCATTTGCTGTATGGGATGACAGGACTTCCTGTTATAGAGCCCCCGCTTTTAGATACAGGGACATTGTAGGGTATCTTAGGAGAAGCGGTGTTAGTTTTAGGGACAGGGTTTTGGATTTAATCCCATCTGGCAGCTACCGTTTTGAAGCCTCACTTAGGGATTATCAGGTTAACGCTTACCGGTCTTGGGTTAAGTCCGGGAGGAGGGGTGTAGTTGTTCTCCCTACCGGATCTGGGAAAACGTTTATCGCCCTTAAAGCTATTTATGACCTGCAGGCTCCAGCCCTAATTGTTGTTCCAACTCTTCCTCTTGTTGAGCAATGGTTTAGGACTGTTAAACAGTATTTAAATGTTGAGCCCGGGGTTTACGGTGGGGGGAAGCATGTTTTAGGTTCGATAACGGTTTCAACTTATGATTCTGCCTATATTAGAGCCGAGGAGCTTGGTAATAAGTTTCTACTTGTTGTTTTTGACGAGGCACATCACGTTGCTGCTGAGGGTTATATTCAGATAGCTGAGATGCTTGCAGCTCCATACAGGCTTGGTTTAACCGCCACGTTTGAGAGGGAGGATGGAAGGCATATCCTTCTTTTTAGAGTTCTAGGGGGTGTCGTTTATCGGCTTGGGCCTGAGGATCTTAAAGGCCGCCATCTCGCAGACTTTAAAGTTGTTAGAATTCCTGTTAGCCTTACAGAAGAGGAGAAAACTAGGTATGAGCAGATAGTTAGGACCTATAAAAAGCTTCTAAAGGCAGCTGGAATAACGATTAGATCTATCGATGATTTTAGGAGACTTATAATGAGAAGCGGGGTTTCGAAAACTGCTAGGAAGGCGCTGCTTGCATGGAATGAGGCTAGAAAGATAGCTATAAACTCTGAGTCTAAGATTGATGTTTTAAGGAGCTTGTTGGAAGCTCATAGGGATGAGAAAGTTATTATTTTCACCGAATTTAACAGTATGGCCGAGAGGGTGAGTAGGCGCTTCCTAATCCCACTTATAACACAAAAGACTAGTAAGGTAGAGCGGCAGGCTATTCTGGAAGGTTTCAGAAATGGTAGATTCACGAAAATTGTCACTTCTAAAGTCTTGGATGAAGGTTTAGACGTGCCAGATGCAAGTATTGCTATAATCCTTGGGGGCACAGGTAGCAAAAGGGAGTTTATACAGAGGCTAGGGAGAATACTGAGGAAAAAGCACGGGAAACAGGCGATTCTCTATGAGGTTGTATCGTCTGGGACAGCTGAAACTAGAATTTCGTGGAGGAGGAGAAGAGCCATACATAGCGTGTAGGGGTGGAGGCTATGCTGCCATCTACTCTACTGAGAGCTAGGAGGCGTGGAGGCCGACTATTAGTTTTATTTGCAAGAGGCAGAAAAGTGGAGTTGAATGTTGCAACAAGGCTCATAAGTCTTTTTGAACGTAGCGTCGGTAAAAGTCTATTAGATCTCAGTAGCAGGGTAGAGGATTTAGAAAAGATATATGAGGCTGCAGGCGTCGATTACAAGTTCTACAGAGGATTGAGCGTGCTACTTCTGCGGAGATGCGAATTACAAAGGATAAGTCCGAAGGTAGAGCCGGTAAAGGCTAGACTGACGGTTTACAGTGTTATTAACAGCCTGTTTGGGGGGTTTCTACCGTCAGAGCAGCTCAGGGGGGACGTCCTTAGGAGGGCTGCTGGGATTCTCGGCGTAGGCGAGCTGGAACTCGAGGAGTCCATGTACTCGGATAGTGAAGATGCTATAATTGTTAAGGAGTTTAAGCGTATTAGTGGCCCGGAGCTTCTTAAAAGGTATAATCTGGCCCTCCTACAGACTGCGCTGTTTAAGGCAGCCTCCATGACCGTTGAAACCTCAGCACCGGGGTGGGAGATTAAACCGCTACTGAGGGATGTCAAGTTTAGAGGGCTAATGTACATGGCTTATAGGACGGACAAGGGTTTAAGGATTGTTCTTGATGGCCCTTCATCGCTAATTAAGATGACAACAAGATACGGGACAGCAATGGCGAAAGTTGTACCGAGAATAGTCTCCCTAAGCAACTGGAGCATTAGGGCTTCAGTGATAAGGAAAGTTTCGGGTAGACCTAAATATTTAACACTTTTCATTGACGATTCTAAGAGAAAACTCTTCTCGGAGCATGAGGTTGAAGTTGAATCCTTCGATAGTGCTGTTGAGAGGGACTTTTATAGAATCGCCCAGCAGGCGGGGTGGAGAGTGGAAAGGGAGCCGAAACCATTGGTTTCAGATAAAGATATCGTTATACCCGATTTCAAAGTTTCAAGAAACGGTGTAGAGCTGTACGTTGAAATAGTTGGTTTTTGGACGGCTGAATATCTTAAAAGGAAGATTGAAAAGCTAAGGAGGCTTAAGGATAGAATTATAGTCTTTGCGGACAAAAGATTAGCGTGTTCCTCCCTCCAAAAGCTTCCAATGGAAGTAGTATACTATAACGGAAAAATCACCCCCATACAGGTTTACAAAGCCCTTTCTAAATACCAAGATAGCGGAGCCAAAAAGATAGATATGGAAACCATTAAAAGAGTCTTAAAAGGCGAAATAGTAGACTTAAAGGTAGTTGCTAGGGAAAGCCATATAGATCCTAAACTATTGGAGGACGAGGCGAAAAAGGGAGGTGAGTACTTAGTAGTTGGGGGGATCGCTGTCCACAAGGATTTAGCATCGAAGGTTTCAGCCGTAGTTAAGGAAGGAGGGTTCATGACATACGGGGAAGCGTATAAGACGCTGATAGACCTTGGTATTCCTGAAGAGTACCACGTACCCGCTCTGGAGGCAGCAGGATTCAGCCTAAGATGGCGAGGGATAGACATAAAGAATGCGTTAATAGTACGGAAGATGCAGAGCTAGTTACCTAAAGATGATACCATGCGGAAAGCTTAAAAATAGCCGGTTCTATCATGGATGGGGATTGCATGGTTAAAGCTTACATCCTCATCAGGACCCAGATTGGCATGGTTGATGAAGTTAGAGATAAGCTGAAGAGGATACCTGGTATCGTCTCTGTTGATGAGGTTTCAGGTCCTATAGACATAATTGCAATTGCAGAGGCTGACAGCCTAAGAAACCTGAGAAACCTAATAATCGGAGAAATCCACGCGATAGAAGGCGTAACCAGAACGGAAACTGCGCTCGTACTGTAAGATAAACAGTACAGCTCAGATTAACTGAACTGTAGTTTGATAGCTGATGGAATTAAGCTATCAGCCTATGGCGATGTTGGAGGTTTCCTGGGGCTTTTACTCGTTAGCTTGTCTTCTAGCATTCTTCCCTATGCTCTTTCGTTTGCAGCTGGCGCTATGGTATATGTTGTTAGCGATGAGATGATTCCTAAGACGCATAGGTGCGGTGTGGAAAGCAAGGCCACTTTTGGTTTGATGGCTGGTTTTGTGTTAATGATGGTGCTGAACGTGATCTTATCCTAGGAGTTTTTTGAAGCCTATTTTTGCTGTCCATGCTATATAACCTTTCTTGGAGATCTCGATTATTGATTTTTTCGGGTTGATCGCTACTTTCTTCTTGTCTTCTGGTTTAATGTAGTATTTAAGTAGGAGTCTTCCAAAGGCTTCCGCTGTATTTTGTTTTATGAGTTCTTCTTCGGCTTCTGGCGTGACTATAAATTCTATATCACATGATTCATCGGCGCCTTTTCTTACTTCTACATTGTTTTCATCTATTACTTTGACTGTGTAGCTTCCTACATTTTCTATGGTTATTGTCATTGTGGCTCCGGGCTTTATCCCGGTAAAGAACTCTGGATGCTTGGAGAAGTGTTCTATTGCCTTGGATAGAAGGTTATCTGTAGTCATTTCTCATCCCAGATGTATTATTTTTCTGTTTACGAGTTCTTCTATTAGATATTTAGCTCCTGAGACGCCTGAGTCTTTGTAGCCCCCGAAAGGCATGAATATGTCCGCGTAAAGAGGGTTCTCATTTATAACTACTACTCCTGCATCTATCATTCTGGAAAGCTTGATGCATTCTTCTTGGGAGCCATATATTACACATCGTAGTGCGTATTTCGAGTCGTTTGCAAGTCTCACCGCTTCCTCGATATTGCTAAAGGAGACTACAGATCTTATGGGGGCGAAGCATTCTTCACGCCAGAGGAATGGTTTTT
>Ga0164310_10000518_pt1 | contig 20606 bp, 15 predicted proteins | sample GuaBasSedimGuay1_FD_121795 | JGI IMG/M metagenome (GOLD analysis project Ga0164310, IMG submission 121795) | Subseafloor sediment microbial communities from Guaymas Basin, Gulf of California, Mexico - Guay1, Core 4569-9, 0-3 cm | ecosystem: Environmental > Aquatic > Marine > Hydrothermal vents... | reverse complement strand
TCATCTGCATCAGGGACTCCCTCAAGACCTTCTCCCGCGGAAGACCCGTGCGGAACCCGGTCGCCGAGCTTAACCACTTCAGCTACGGGCTCATCATGGCGGCATGAACCAAGCCCAAAAACAAAAAGCTGACCCCCCACAAAAAGCAACCCACCAAGACCAAAAAATTCTGCACCACCACATAAACACTTCAAACCATAAATATTTACGAGCTGTAGTAAGGTGCAGAGCACACAGGCTTTAAACGGGTTCTCCGGTTTCCGGAACAAACGATTTTTCTCCTTGGGTTCATTATATCTTTTTCTGAGGGATTGTTATATTTGAGTGTTCTTTGAGCATAAAATCGTTTGGATTATTCTTTTTCAGATAGAAAGTTTATGTTGTGTTTTTCTAGTTTCCGATTTTTTATGTTTTTTATGTTAACATAAAGGGGACATAAAGACATATCCTTTTTATGTAAAATATTTTAATAAGACCAAATAATCATTTATACTAAAAATAAGAAAAAGGAGGAAAACAATATGGTAACCGTAGCCGAATATGTCGTAGAGAAACCCGAGGAAAAGCTGGAGGAAAAAGAAGCGAAAGCGTGTCACCTACCCCAATCAGCACTGGTGGTGGTAGAGATTCTTAGAAAAAATGGGGCAATGACGCCAAAAGAGATCTTCAAAAAGACAAACTTCGCACCCAGAACAGTGAGATACGCCCTAAAAACCCTGCTGGAAAACGGCATAGTAGATAAGGTTCCGAACCTTCTTGACCTGAGACAAAACAAATACAAGCTCATCCAGACCCAAAACATAGTGGCAGTAGATTGCGCATAAACGCTCTTTCAGTCCACCAAAACAACCGGAACAAAGAATTAGCCGAGAACGATTGCTAGGTTTAGCGCTCTAGCCCTCCCAGCAGCTAACCTTTCTGCTTTTATTCACAAAAAAAGAACAAGCAAATAGTTTTATTCCAAAACTCGGATTTTTGGCTTCTTTTTGGAATAGCTAATGTGAACGCAGGCTAATCGGCGGTGGTTAATCTATCGGTTTCTGATTATTAAATGTGTTTTTGAAAGTAAATAGTTTCTGGTAAAAAAATTTATACGGTAATTTTTTTATAGTATAAAAAAACATTTAATTACAAAGGTTCCCGTAGCAGAAAAATAAATTGAACAAATCAAGGTGTTACGAATGGCTGAAAACGAGAGTATTAATGAGCAAGAGACACCACCAGCTGAGAGAGAAGTGAAACCCAGTAAGCCTGCACGAAAAAAGCCGAAACGCACTGTTTTCACCACAGGGTTCGAAGAGTTCTCCGGAAAAATGCTGCCCATAACCATGATCGTACTTGGCTTGGCTATCATATTCGGCTGCGTAGTCTACTTCATTACACGCGAATCAGTTCAGTACTGGTTTCTTTTGGGAAACCCAAACTTGCTTGGTTATGTCCTAGTTAATACGCTGCTTTTCCCGTTCATGATTTCTCGAATCGCTATTGTCTGTTTTGCAGGTGCCGGTCTAATGCTGATGATATACGGTTTCGCGTTCTATTTTCCAGAGGAGAGAGAAGAGCTGCAGAGGATTTCGATGATTTCCGGCTTTCTCCTGGGATCGCTATACCTTCTTCTGCTATCCGTAGCTGGAATACTAATGACTACCGTCTGGCTGTACGACCAGGCGAGCTTCCAAATAACATTCCTCGGAATACCAATTAGCATTTCCACGGGGTTCTGGCAGTACATCCTTCTTGCCGCAGCTGTACTACTGTTGGTGCTGACTTTGGTGAAGTGGATTATTCCGAATGTTCAAGAGGATATCAAAAAGATCATTTTTCCACTATCAACCATCGCGGTCTGGCTGCTCGCTATCGCCGAATGGACTAAGGTGACCCTTACAACCGCACAATTCACCCCGCTCTCATCAATAACGCTTCTTCCGTCCTCACTGTTTATGGGGGAGCCGCTAATAGAAGGCGCAGCACTCATTGCGCTCGGCTTAGGGATGCTTCTAAAGCTTACCGTTGCGGGAGAGAAGGAAAACATAAGGTACGTCTTCACCGCAATGGCTGGTCTAGTTTATGGAATCTCCCTGATACATCAAATCCTGCTGCTCGGAGCGTTCAACACGACCATGTTCTGGGCAATCGCAATCGTCTTAGCTCTGGCTGCCGGTATACTGATAGTCCTTAACGGTGTTGTCTACTTCAGAGACTGCGCGGAAAAAATCTGAAAACTCTTATTTCCCCTCAATTTTTTATAATTTAGACCCAATACTGTGAATTAGGGCAAGGAAAGTGCTGATTCACACAGCCGACCCTGGTCTCGAAACATTGTGAGAAAGACTGTAAAACTTTTGAAATTTCGTTGGTGATGAGTCTGGATAAGAGAGCGAGGATAGCAAAAGAGGCTGCACGGCTTCTTTATTACGGATTGGCGGATGAGTACTACACCGCCAAGCGTGAGGCAGCCAAATCCGTGGGCGCGAGGACTTTACCCACAAACAGAGAAATCGCCGAAGAATTGGACCGGCTCTCCGACCTATTGGAGGGCCAGGAGAAAAGAGAGAACCTTAAAAAAATGAGAAAAGAAGCCTACAGGCTTATGAAGGTTCTTGAGAGATTTAGCCCAGTCCTCGTGGGGTCGGTGTGGAGGGGAACCGCACGCAGGGGAAGCGACATCGACATAAGGGTGTATAGTGAGGATGAGAAGGCCGTGATAGAAGCGTTGAATCAGAGTGAATGCAGAATAATCAGAAGGGAAAGAAAAACAAAGACGGTGGATGCCGATAAAAAATCGTATCTCCACGTCTTTGTGCAAACGCCCCAAGGCTACGAGGCGGAAATCGTAATACGCTCTCCAGAAGACGCCGACGTTAAGGAAAGGTGTGAAATATTCGGTGATGAGTTGAAGGGATTAAAATTAAAAGAGTTGGAAGAAATAATTCAGAATGACCCCCTAAGGAAATTCATCCCACCATAAAATAGGATTGTAATCACCTACTCGAAAGATTGTAGAAGGGATATTTGATTGAAAGCAGTTATTCTAGCCGCTGGCGAAGGAACAAGGCTGAGGCCGCTCACACTTACGCGCCCCAAGCAGATATTCCCAATCGCGGGCAAACCTCTTCTAGAGCACACGCTAAACGCCTTGAAAAACGCGGGTATTAGCGATGTTCTCATAGTGGTGGGATACCTGAAGGAAAAGATAATTGAAATTCTTGGAAACGGCGAAAAGCTGGGAATCAGCATAACATACGCGGAGCAACCCGAGGTTTTGGGAACAGCCCACGCAGCGAGTCTGGCTGAAAGATTCGTTGGGGATCAGCCTTTCCTGCTTATTAATGGTGATGTTATAACAAAGGAAACAACGTACCAAGGTTTGAAAAACAAGTTCGAGAGGGAAAAGCCTGACGCTGTTCTTTCTGTGACGCAAGTGCTAGATCCATCTAAGTACGGGATAGTTCAAACAGAAAACGGCAGGGTGACAAAAATAGTTGAGAAACCATCCCAAACGTCGCCATCCGATTACGTAAACGCAGGCATTTACTTACTGCCCCCGGAAATCTTCGAGGCGATAAGAGAGACAAAAAAGTCACAGCGGGGAGAGTACGAAATAACGGATTCTATCCAGTTACTAATCGACCAGGGTAGAACCACACTCGCGTACGAGATAACGAGCTACTGGTTTGATATTGGACACCCGTGGGACCTGCTAGACGCAAACAAAACCTTAGTAGAGGGCACGGAGTACAAAATAGAGGGTGAGGTGGAGAGCAGGGTAACGATAATTCCCCCCGTGTACATTGGTAAAAACACCATTGTTAGGTCGGGAACCTACATAAAGGGCCCTGTTTACATAGGTGAGGACTGCGACATCGGGCCGAACAGCTATATCAGGGAGTGCACCACCATTGGAAACAGGTGCCACATAGGCAACGCCTGTGAGATAAAGAACACAATCATCTTGGACAGAACCAATGTCGCGCACCTATCATACGTTGGAGACAGCATAATTGGGGAAAACGTGAACCTAGGCGCAGGAACAATAACAGCAAACCTTAGGCTCGACGAAAAGTACATCGTGACACCAGTAAAGGGAAAAAAGGTAGACACGGGGAGAAGAAAGCTGGGAGCGATGATAGGAGACCACGTGAAAACGGGAATAGGAACCACGATAATGCCGGGAGTGAAAATAGGACCATACAGCCTGATAGGACCCAACATAAACCTGTGGGAAGACGTGCCAGAAAGATCGCTGGTCTTAGAAAAACAAAAATTGCAGGTAAAAAGAATTGATTCAGATGAAACCCGCGAAGCCGATTAGAGAAGTGGAGGAAACCCAAGAAAAAAGAACCCTGAGAGACGCCAATAAGAGAATCCATAGCTGAGCAAACCTCTGAACAGGTGTAAAGAAGAATGGATGTGGGGGGGTTACACCAGGCCTAGTTACCCAAAAGCTTCAAAAGTTTGACGTGGTTTCAGTATTTAATGAAGCTGAGCTGGATTTAACTGGGAATTGCCAGTTGGTTTCTGTGTGCGGTTCTTCTTTAAGAGTTTTTCAGCTCTTGTTCTTAATGGACTAAACCGAGAAAAGGGTGTTCAATTGAAGCTCGAAGTGCCTGAGATTAATGTCGTAAGAAAGGATTTTAGGAAGGTGGACATCAGATTTGCCTTGGCGTATCCCAGCGGGTACCAGGTAGCCATGTCCTGCTTAGGTTTTCACACCCTCTACGAGATGCTTAACACGCGTCCAGACGTTGCCTGTGAGAGAGTGTTTAGCTCCGTCTCCACACCTCTTTCCGTTGAGTCGGGACAGCCCCTGGTGAATTTTGATATTGTGGGTTTTTCGCTTCAGTTCGAAACGGACTACACGAATGTTTTGAGGATGATTTCTAACGCGGGTATCCCTCTGCACTCGAGTAAACGTGGAGCTGATCATCCTTTGATAATTGCGGGTGGACCCTGCGTCTTGGAGAACCCCGAACCGCTTTCGGAGTACATTGATCTTTTTATTGTGGGCGAAGCGGAGCCTGTGCTCGACGAGCTGCTTGACGTGTACATTGAGGGCAATCTTTCCCGTTCGAATCTTGAAGCGCTCTCCGAGCTTCCAGGCGTGTACGTTCCCGGATACTCCAAGGAGCCCGTTAAAAGAGTGTGGTGCAAGACTCTCGAGGAGGCTTACCGACCCATAACACAGGTTGTTCCCCAAGTGGAGGACGGTGACCCCCACATGCCCGTTTTTGGAAGGTCCCTCCTCCTGGAGATTTCTAGAGGTTGTGAGTGGGGGTGCAGGTTCTGCCTAATAGGGTACACGGGCAGACCCATGCGAAGCCTCAGTGTGAAAACCGCATTGTCAACCATTGAGGAGGGTGTTGAGAGAACGGGTGTGAGGAAGGTTACACTCATCGCTCCTTCCCTGTCGGGTTACAGGGACCTTGTTGAGCTCTGCTGGAGTATTGTTAATTCGGGTTTGGAGCTTTCGGTTTCAAGTCTCCGCGTAGACTGCGTGTCCGAGGAATTGTTGGATGCGTTAGCTGAGGGGGGAACGAGAACAGTCACACTGGCGCCGGAGGCGGGAACCCAGAGGCTGCGGGAAGTGGTGAACAAGAGTTTCGGTGATGACGAGATTTTCTCTGCGGCTGAGATGATTCAGGAGAAACTCCAAAACATTAAGATGTACTTCATCCTTGGTTTACCGACAGAGACAATGGAGGACGTGGAGGGTATAGTGAGTCTGGCGGAGCGGATAGGATCTTTGGGTTTTCCTTCCCGGGGTGTCAGGCTGAGCATTAACCCCTTCGTTCCCAAGCCCCACACGCCCTTCATGTGGGAGCCGCAGCCCGCCGTGGGGTACGTCAGAAAGTGCAGGAATCTCATTTCTTCGAGGTTAAAGAGAAATCCGAGAATCAGCGTAGAAGGTTTCGATCCTAGGTGGGGTGCAATAGAGGCGCTTCTCTCCCTAGGGGACCGCAGCGTCGGGAGGGCTATTGAGTTGGCTTCGAACTATGGTGGTGGTTTGGGAGCTTGGAGACGCGCACTAAAGGAGGCGGAAATCATCATCGGAGAGATAGTCGGCGTTGAAAGGGACCCGGATGCGGTGTACCCATGGGATACTGTGGACGTCGGTGTCAGTAAGGAGTTTCTTTTGGCGGAGAGGGAAAAAGCCTACAGGGGGGAAACTTCGCCGCCTTGTAGTATTAAATGTTCCAAATGCGGGTTAGGTTGTAACTAGGATTACGAAACATTTTTTATGAGGCCAAAGAAAGTTTTGAGTGGGAGTACGCCATGGAGATTGACAAGAAGAAATTCAGAGAGGAATTCCCCCACCTGTACAAAGAGCTGGAAAGCGGGGAGATGAAAACCCCCATACACGGAGTAAGAACCGAAGACATAGGAGACTTGGACATAATCAGGGTGATAAGAAGGTGCGATAACGAAGAACAGGTTCTGGAAATAGTTAACTACATGCTGAGAAGAGGGGAACTCTCCCAGGAGTATGCTGACAACATTCTGAAGCAGCTTAGGGAAAGGGGACTGAGATCCTTTGGAAGCAAAATCACCTGGGGGTACTTTGAGAGGGAGTACCGATAGTGCAGGTGGATGAAACTCGAAAAGTAACTTAGGAGGGTGATATTGCAGTTAGCTCCATTGAAAAATTAATAACCTGATTTTTGTGGGAACGCGGTTCCGGTCTGTTGGAAAGGCGTAAAAAATTTTTCTGATTTTTCTCTTAATCTCAGGGAGGGGTATAATAAAGTTATTTAAGTAGTGGAGACAAAATTGTCAGAAGGGATGAAAAATGTTAGTGGGAATCGTAGGTAAGCCGAATTCGGGAATCCGAAACACGAAGCGTGTTCATGGCCCGAGAAACAACTTTTCTGAATGCGGCTTGCCTCACGGAATACAAGGTGGCGGATTACCCGTTTACTACTGTGGATGCGCAGCAGGGAACAGGCTACGTTAGAATAGACTGCGTGTGCAAGGAGCTCGGAGTGAAGGACAACCCTCGAAACTCCGTGTGCGTAGACGGGGTACGCTACATCCCGGTGAACCTGCTCGATGTTGCGGGGCTGGTGCCCGACGCTTGGCAGGGACGTGGGTTGGGAAACCAGTTCCTGGACGATCTCCGGCGCGCTGACGCGCTCATACATGTGGTTGACGCATCTGGATCAACAGACATTGAGGGGAAGCCCATTGAGCCCGGAACGGGAAACCCGGTGGAGGATGTGGAGTTTCTTGAGAGAGAAATCGCCATGTGGCTTAAGCAGATCATAATGCGTGACTGGCAGAGAATCACGAGGGAAGTAGAGGTAGCGAAGGAGAAGCTCGAGGACCTCCTCATGAACAGGCTGTCCGGGCTGGCGATAAAAAGAATTCATATTAAAAAGGCCCTGCAGAGTGCGAAGCTCAGCCCAGATAGGCCTAAATCTTGGAGTGACGACGACCTGTACAGGTTTGCACACGAGCTGCAGAGAGCCGCGAAGCCCATGCTCATATGCGCAAATAAAATCGACCGAAAAACCTCGGCTCAGAACCTGGAAAGGCTCAGGGAGAAGGGTAGAGTAGTGCCAGCCAGCGCGCTCGCAGAGTTTATGTTAAGAAAACTCGCCGAGGAGGGAGCGATAGAGTATAGACCTGGCGACTCGAAATTCAAAATTATAAACCCAGACAAGATTCCAGAAAAGCAGAAAGGTATTTTGGAAAAAATACAGAAGGAGATACTAGACAAGTATGGGTCAACTGGGGTGCAGGAAACCCTCAACCAGACGGTTTTCGGAGTCCTCGAAATGATCGCGGTGTACCCAGTCGAAGACGTGAATAAGTACAGTGACCACGACGGAAACGTTTTACCAGACGTTTATCTCGTACCGAAGGGTACCACCGCGAGGGAGCTAGCATACCTTATACACACAGACCTAGGTGAATCCTTTATTTACGCAGTGGACGCCAAGTCGAAGCAGAGATTGTCGGAGAATGCAGAGTTAAAAGATAAGGACGTTATAAGAATAGTAGCAGCCAAAGGGCAGAAATGAGCAAAAAGGGTTGATTCTAACCTTAACTGAACAAGAGGAATGTATGTTGACCGGAAGCACGAAATGTCCGAGATGTAATGGAACGGGAAAGGTGATATGCAAAACGTGTGGTGGTCGTGGAATAACCGACCCCTACACGAAAATAATATGCAAAACCTGCTGGGGAACCGGCAAGGTAACATGTCCAGTATGCCAGGGTGAAGGCTGAAAGACCGGCGGGCAAACGGGCGGGGGCTCTGGCGTGTCTCTAGAAGGTGCCCGCGTTTCCGTGTCAGCCAATTACCAGCAACTGTCCAGCGAATCCCTAGAGCTGGTCGAACAGTTATTAAAGGATTGGTTTCAAATAGATTAGTAAAATTGACAAAAAGTTTTAATCCGGAACGAATCCATAGCCTGTAACGAAGAAGTTACTGGGTGAGGAAAATGGCGAAGATAGTAATTATTGGTGCAGGAGCCGCTGGCACGACAGCTGCGCTTTGGGCAAAAAAGACCGACAGAAAATCCGAAGTGGTTTTAATAACTCGTGAGCCGTACCCAGAGTACTCCCGATGCGGATTACCCTACACAATCTCGAAAATCATACCTGACTTTCACAACTTAATCTCCCACGAAGCGGGATGGTACGAAAAATTCGCGAAAATAGATCTCCGACTGGAAACAGAGGTAACAGACGTCGATTCCAAAGCCAAAACGGTAAAGGTGAAAAATCTCAAAACCGGAGAGGAAGAAACCATAAATTACGATAAGCTGGTTATCGCCACAGGCTCATACCCCGCGGCCCCACCGATAGAAGGGGTGAAGGACAAGGAGGGTGTATACTTCCTGAGAACCCTCCAAGACGCTATGAACATTGCGGCCGCCGCAGAGAACGCGAAAAACGCGGTGGTGATAGGCGCGGGGCTCATCGGCGTTGAAACCGCGGAAAACCTCGTGGAAAAAGGCTTGAAGGTAGCCATAGTAGAATTCCTACCGAGCGTTGTACCACTGATGATAGACCCGGACATGGCAGAACTTGTAGAGGAGGAGCTAACCAAGCACGGAATGGAAATCTACACCAACACAGCGGCGAAAGCGGTACTGGGCGAGGAAAGAGCGGAGAAAGTGCTGATCGAAAATCGCGAAACCAAGGAAACCAAGGAGATACCAGCGGACCTTGTTGTAATCGGCGCCGGGGTGAGACCCTACACCGAAATAGCCGAAAAAGCGGGAGTAGAGCTGGGAACCACCAAGTACATCAAAGTAAACGAGAAGTGCGAAACAAGCGTCCCAGACATTTACAGCGCAGGAGACTGCACAGAGTACCCCGACTTTGTGACCCGGCAGCCCCTACCTATGGGCATGGGCACCATAGCTGTCAGACAGGGTAAGGTCTGCGGCATCAACGCCGCGGGCGGCGAAGCCAAGATGCTTCCGGGCGTCCTTCTAACGCGGATAACCAAAATTTTCGAGATTCAAATCGCCGCGGTTGGACCCACAACACACCAGTTAGAGAGAAGCGGAATCAAACCGATCATAGGTAAGGTTACGGGGTCCTCTAAGCCCGAGTACTATCCCGGCGGCAAGCTCATCAGGATGAAGATTCTGGCAGATGAAAAAGGCAGAATCCTAGGGGCACAGATTGTAGGCTACGAGGATGTGCACCAGAAAATCAACGTAATCGCAGCGGCGATGCAGGCGGGTATGACTGTATATGACCTCGAGTGGCTGGAAACCTGCTACGCGCCAGCGAGCTGCCCGACATGGGACGTCCTAACCCTGGTGGCAGAACCAGTCATTAAGAAAATCGCTAGGAAAAAATAGCCCATCCCTCTCTCATTTTTTGTTCCAAAGATTTTGAAAGTAGGAAGGGTGGGTAAACTTTAAATGTGTTACACGCACTACTTCACTTAGCTTAAAATAGGAGGAGTTGAAAAATGCCTGGTTCACATGGTAGCCTAACAAAAGCAGGAAAGGTTCGAAGCCAGACCCCAAAGGTTCAGGGCAAAGAGAGAAGAATGCCCATTCCCCGAATCAGAAACAAGCGCAACTACATCAAGAGAATAATCAACGAGAGAATCCCAGGTCAGCAGGGCCGCGCACTAACCAGAAGAGGGCGCGTCTAAACAAACCATATTAGAAACTATTTTTCCCAACATAAAGACGAATTTTCCTAGCACTCCCAACCACATCAGTCTACACCACCCTTCCTGTAAGGGTTCCTTTTAGGAGAAAACTTTAATTGTCAAGTGCAAAAGAGAATTGCAGTGATAATTGGGTGGTGTGATTGTATTGCTAACCACGGTTATTGGATCCTTCCCAAGGGTTGCCGGCATGGATTTACGGGACAATATTATTCTTGCCGTGGAGTCTCAGATCAGGGCAGGTATAGATCTCATCAGCGACGGCCAGACACGAACCGACATGATCACATACTTCGCGGAGCACGCTAAGGGGTTCCAGCTTAAAGGAGACAAGTGGTACATTGTGGATAGGATTGAGCATGACGGCGAAAGCGTGGCGGCCGAGGACCTAAGCTGGGTTAGGGAATACCTCCAAGAAAAGTATGGTGAGAAAGCCCCAATGCTCAAGGGAATAGTCACCGGGCCTATTACGATGATCATGAGCGGACTACTAAAGACAAAAGAATACAAGGGATACAGGGATCCGGAACTGTACAAGGATATGGGGGAGTTCGTAAACACCGAAGTCCAGTTACAGTTAGAGGCCGGCGTGGATGCCATCCAGATAGATGAACCCTACTACAGCGTCGGAGCCCCCATGGACCTAGCCAAAGAAGCCGTGAGAATAGCGAGGAAAAACGTGGAAAAACCAGTCTATCTCCATGTATGCGGAAACGTTACAAAGGTTTTTGACACTCTGCTCGACTTCCCAGTGGATGTTCTAAGCCACGCCTTCGCGGGTGAGCCCAAAAACTTCACCGTTGTCTCTGAGGAAAAGCTGGTAAAGGCTGGAAAGAAACTGGGCGTGGGGTGTGTGCGCTCCGACACCCCGGAGCTCGAGGACGTGCCGAGCATCGTTGAGATACTGAGAAAAGCGATCGAGTTCGTGGGAAAGGAAAACATCGTGATACACCCCGACTGTGGGTTGAGAGGGCTGAAGGACGACAAGGTGGCCAGCGAAAAGCTGGCACGCATGGTTCAAGCCGTAAAAGAAGTAGAATAAAATCTTTCAGGACGGTTTCCACTTCTCAGCCATTCTGTCCAGCTCCCTCTCTACGTCTGGCGGTAGAGCCTCCGGTTCGTGTGTAGACAGAATCCGCTCCACCTCTTCTCTCGCCCTTTGGTAGGCGGTTTTTGAGCCCCTCTCCTGCCAAAGAGAAGTTGTCATGCGATCAATGACGATTGAGGGTAGGAGCTGTTCTTTTCTGAACCACTTGAGGGTATGCCTCTTGTTCAGGAAGTTGCCCCCTGGTCCAACCTCACCGATTAGTTCCTCGGCGAGCGATTCCCTAGAGATGTGGATCCCACGCATCAGCCTGAGCGCCATTCCGCAGAGCTCATTATCAATCACAAGTTTCTCAAGGCTCTGGCAGCTCTCAAAGTCCAGTATGCCGGGACCCGAAATCACGTTAATTCCGGCGAGTGCGCCCAGGGTGATGCCCAGCGCGGATTCGAAACCCGCTTGAGAATCAACAGTCTTTGAATCACTGAGGCCCAGGTAGGCGTGGGTTGGCAGTCCAAGAAACTTTCCGACATGGGCGTAGGCGCAATCAATCATCATGGTTTCTATCGCTCCCATCGGTGTGGTGCCCAGACGCATATCGAAGATCGCCGGGGAGCCGCCCCAGATACAGGGCGTGCCGCGGTTTGCGAGTTGGGCGATGACTATTCCGCTCAGAGTCTCCGCGGCGTGCAGGAGGACGGAGCCGGCGAGGGTTGCTGGGCCGGTTGCACCCGCCAAGGGCATGGAGACAAGTTCAACGGGGATACCGCTTGTTGCACAGTCAAGGAGGTTCTGTGAGGTTATGTCACTCCATTCGAGCGGGGGGCTTGGACAGGCGTCAAATATGGCCATCGGCCTCTTTGACACGTCACTCTCACCCGAAGCGACTTCCAGAAGCCTCTTCATTTCGTGAACTCCGTCCTTTGTGAAAGAGCCAGTCACCACGGGTTTGGTTGAGTTCTTCAAGACGACGTATAAGCGGTACCGGTCCACAAATCTTTCCGGGACATCGGTGACGACCAGCGCCGTGCTCTGGGCGTGGATGTGTTCGAGGTAATCCGCGACGCGGACGAATCTTTCAAGGTCTCTGGTTACGGGCTTTCTTATGACGCCCTCCTCGAGAATGTTTATCGCGGCGGAGCCGGGGTCGAAGTGAACATTGTTGCTCTTTAGAAGTAGATCGTGTTTTCCGTCACGACTGTAAATCCTAACCTCCGAGGGCGTAGATTTTACACACCTACTAACAAGATCCTGCGGGAACCTGGCTACCTTCTTTTCGAAATTTACTATCACACCGTTTTGATGTAGGAGGCTGAGAACCTCGGCGTTGTCAATCCTGACTCCTGTGTGCTCCAGTATTCGCAGAGCCGCGTCGTAAATTTCCTTTATGTTCTCTTCTTCCAAGAGGCTCAGAGCTGGGCGCTTAGCCGTTCCCGTCATCTCAGACATCACCACTAATGATTTCCTTAAGCTTCCTTACCGCTTCCATGGCGTTTTCGGCGTATGCGTCTGCGCCTATTCGTTCAGCCCAGTCCGGGGACGCGGGTGCCCCTCCAACTATAACCCTAACTTTATCTCTTATCCTCTCTTCGACGAGCAGGTTTATCGCTTCTTCTTGGTGGGCCATGGTGGTCGTCAGTAGGGCTGACAGCGCGACAACCTGTGCGTTGGTTTCCTTAACCTTTGAAACAATGGTTTGGGCGGGTACGTCCTTTCCGAGGTCTATCACGTGGAAGCCCGCGGCGGAAAGCATAGTTGCGACCAAGTTCTTGCCCAGGTCGTGGATATCGCCTTCCACGGTGGCGATCACAACCCTGACATCCCTCAAACTACCAGACGCTGCTTCTTCCCTGTGAAGGTGGGGTTCGAGAATTTTAAACGCCTTATCCACAAACTCCGCGGCTATCACGAGTTCAGGTATGTACCGTTCTCCCTTTTCGAAGAGAAGCCCCATCTCTCTGAGCCCCTCGGATAGGCTGTCTATTATCCTCTCAACAGGCACTCCCTCTTCGAGGGCTTTCCTAGTGAGCCTTAGCGTCTCCTCCTCGTCAATATCCAGTATTGCTTTAACCATTCTCTGATGCAGGTCACTTTCCACTCTCTTTTCAACTCCATGAAGTACTATTCTTACATCAATCCGAATCAGTTTCGTTTAACCGGGTTGAAGAAAGGGATGAAGGAAATGCTGTTTAGTCGGATATGTGGAACCCGTAGTATATTATGGATATGCCCACGAGAATTATAAGCGGTGTCAAGAGGTCAAAGAATTGAATGCTAAGGATGCTAGCAAGACTGGTTGAAGCTCCGGCTAGGATGAGAGTAAACACAATTCCAACGAGGAAAAAGAAGATTCGCTTTTTAACAATGCCTTCTGAAACTCGGTAAACCTTGACCATAAAGTAGGAAAACACCACCAAACCCACTGTGAGGATGAGTGCAAGCGTCACCGTTAGGAGACCCGAGAAGATAATGTCAGCCGTTGCCACATCTTGGATCGTTATCGACCCGGGCAACCAAAGCACTATCAGAGGCAAAGCAACAAAGCCAACGAGGGGTATAATAACCCGCGGGTTGAGAATCTGGATTTCTCCGAAGTTTAGGCCTATTGAAACCAGTAGTAGCAGCCCCAGAGAAATCATGATAAACATGAACATGAATTTGGTTCCAAGGATTAGGCCGGCGGGATTTGTGAAAAGCCCGAGTTGAAAGCTGATCGCAGACAGGCCTATGCCCACGTAGAAGGCTGTGAAAATCTTGTTGAGCCAGTAGTTCGGGTTCTTCCTGTAGATTTTGTAGCCCAGAATTAGGCTCACAACTACAACGACCAACGCGACAGCAAACTGAACGTAATCCAGCGGGGTGTGCTCAAGCGGCAGCACCATTTTGACGAAGTCGGGCATTATCATGTTTAGCAGCGAGGGATACAGGATAACGAGATTAAGCAGAGAAGGCGCAAAGTAAGCCACAATAAGATACTCAATCAGGGAGGGCAATGCAATTCTCACCACACTAAGCCATTCTCAATACTATCAAGTAATTCAAATAATATCAAGTAGTCGCTTTCCTTACTATAAAGAACACCAGATTAATACTTTTCGATTCAACTGCACAAACCAATCTGGAGGGAAAAGGTAACAGAAAAGAAGAAATATAACCCGAATACCCCCCATGCTCTAGCCAAACAGAGATCTGGCACGCTCATCCGGCGTCTCGGAAAGGTCCTTGAAAAACTCGTCCATTTTCTCCTTAAAGTTAGCGTAGTCCTCCCTCTTCGGAGAATCAAGGTTGTCAGAGTACTCCTCCAAGAAGCTTTCGAGAATGTTTTGAAGGATTTCTTTTATAAGCTTGCAGTCTGATTTCCGGTCACAAACGGCGTAGGCCACAAATTTCCCCTCATCCTTGGGGGATTTAGCGTAAACAATGCTAATGGTCTTTAGTTGTATAATGTCTAGACTGTCACCGAACGTGTCTCTAGTAGCCATCTCCAGTGCTGAAAACAGTGCGCTCTTCAAATCCTGATCCACACTAGACGTATGGTGATACACACGAAGAGCCAGTAACACTCCGTTCCTCATAATTCCGGCTTCGTAGACGGTCAACGATTAACACCCAAAATTAACAGCGTGATATGCTTGTTTAATATCACGCAAAAGCCATATATTTGTGTATTGTAGGGAAAACATCAGAAAAGTAGCTCCAGAAACACCAACCCAAAGCGGGTATCAAAAGTGGTAGTCATAGTGGGGTTAGACCTAGCTTCAAAGGAAACAAACCCGACGGGGTTCGCCCTCTGGGACGACGGGTACGTGGTAACAGGAATAGTCTACACAGACATACAGATACTGAACAGCACCGTCCGGGCCTACCCAGACCTCGTAGCCATAGACGCGCCCCTAACCTACAGCGAGGGGTACAGAGAAGCGGAGAAAGAACTCATACGCAGAGGAATAAAAGCATTCCCACCAAACTTCGTAAAAGAGCTGACCTGGAGAGCAATAAGGCTGAAAGCAAGACTGGGCAACGTGATCGAAGTTTTCCCCAGTGCGTTCTACAAAATAATGGGAGTGAACGAGAACCAGCTGGACAGATTCGTAAAGTTTGAACACAGGCCCCGCACCAAGCACGAACTAGACGCAACAGCGTGCTGCATAGTAGCCGCAATGTTTCTCGACGGAAAAGCGGAAGCAATAGGAGCCAAGGGCGAAAAAATAATAATACCCAAAAGGGAAAAGGCCGAAAACACGAACCAGTAACACTCCAACACCCGCCGCTTCTGAAGAGATACCGGCTTCCTGAGCTTAAACCAGCCCACTGTGACACCTCACCCGACTCGACTATTGGTGCGAGTTTTTCGTGTTTTCGCGGTTTTTGAGGGTTTTCGGCTCCGGAACTGGTTCTTGGTCCCCCTGTGGAGGCCTTGTATTTTTGTTTGTTTCTCGGCGGGGTTGGATAAAGCTTAAAAGAAGTGAATATTATTATTTCACAAATAGGTAATACTAGCTGGGGTTCAACGTGACCACCAAAATCACGGTAATAGGCAACACCGTCGCTTCCAAGTCCTTCGCCGAAGCGGTCAAAGAAATCAAGGAAGAATACGGGGAAATATTAGACCTAAAACTGTACTACGTTCACGAAATCGCAGAAGAACTCGTCGATGAGGATGCGGTGAAGAAGGACTTGAGAAACGCTGACATAGTGCTCTTAGACATAAGAGGCAGGGGAAGAACACTAAACCTGGTCCGTGAAGCGCTGTCAGGCTCTGAGAAAACCGTGATCACCCTTGTGGGCGGATCCGTGGAGATTATGTCGCTCACACGAATCGGAACATTCTCACCCACAAAAATATTCGAGAAAAGGAAGCCCTCCCCAAAAGGCGTGGACTGGAGGAAGATTCAGAAGATTCAGAGCATGGTTGAAAGGATGGCAACATTCCTGCCCTTCGGCAGCCTGAAGCACGCCAAGAACTGGATGCGTATAATGGATTACTGGAAATACAGCGGGAAGAGGAACATAAAAAACATGCTCCTGTTCGTTGCCAAGGAGTACGGTGGGCAGAAGGTAAGAGTTGAACCTCCAGCTGAATTCCCCGACGCGGGAATCTACCACCCCAGGCTGGACAGGTTCTATACAAGCTTAGACGAGTACCTCAAAGATAATTTTGACCCGAAAAAACCCACAGTCGGCGTACTGTTCTACGGGGGCATGCACTTCGAACCATCGATCCCGGGCGTCAGCGCGTTGATCAGCAGGTTGGAGCCCGCCGTCAACATCATTCCCGTCTTTTCGGACGGGGTGGACAACCTGAAAGCAATAAGAAAGTTTTTCTTCAGGCAGGGAAAGCCTTTCATCGACGCCGCCGTGAGCTTCATATGGTTCCGCTTCAACGGGGGTCCACTTGGTGGCGCGCCAGAGGAAACACTGAAACTGTTAAGAGAATTAAACGTCCCGATTTTCGATGCGGCTCCCATGTACATGAGAGAGGTGGAGAAGTGGAGGGCGTCGTCTCAGGGATTCTCCCCAACCGAGCTTATCGCAACGACCATCCTCCCAGAGCTAGACGGAGTCATAGAACCCATCCCCTCACTCGGAATAAAAGACCTAGACTACAGCAGCGTCATCAGAGACGAGGTCAAGTCAACCATAGCAATCGAGGACCGTGTGGAGAGAATCGCGGGGAGGATGCTCAAGTGGCTTGCCCTCAAGAGGAAGAGGCGTTCCGAGAGAAGAATCGCCATCGTCATCTACAATTACCCCCCTGGCGAGCACAACTTAGGAAACGCCGCCTACCTAGACGTTTTCACAAGCCTTCACAGGATACTCCAAAGACTGAAAAAGGAAGGCTACAACTTGGGTGACTCGATTCCAGAATCATTCGAGCTTAAGGAGTTCTTTTTAACCCAAGGCTTGGTGAACTCTGGAAAATGGAGCCCGAGGAGGCTCACGTCCCAGAACGCGGTGAGCGTTCCCGTTGACAGATACGTGCAGTGGTTCAACGAGTTATCCGAGGAGATGAGGGGTGAGGTAATCAGGGAGTGGGGTGAACCGCCTGGAAGCGTTATGAGTTTAGACGGGAAACTGCTCATCCCGGGGATTAGGCTGGGCAATGTGTTCGTTGGTCTTCAGCCAACCCGCGGAGTTCATGAAAACCCCGAAAAGGCTTACCACGACAAGAACCTGCCTCCCCACCACCAGTACATCGCCTTCTACAGGTGGCTAGAAAAAGAGTTCGGGGCGGACGCGGTTATTCACGTCGGCACCCACGGAACCATAGAGTTTATGAAGGGAAAGGAGGCGGGAATGTCCCGGGAGTGCTACCCAGACTTTCTTATCGGTAACGTTCCCCATCTGTACGTTTACCACATAACCAACCCGTCGGAGGCTATGATAGCCAAGCGGCGGAGCTACGCCACCATTATCAACCACATGTCCCCACCATACACGCAGTCAGGGCTCTACGAGGGCTTCACGGAGCTTGAGGAACTCATAAGGGAATACCACGAGGCAATCCTCCAAGATCCGATTCGAACCAAGAGGGTTCACTCCCAAATCGTGGAGAAAGCGAAGGAGTTCAACATCGAATCCATAGACATTGACGAAATCTACGACGAGCTCTTCACCATCAAAAGGTCAATAATACCAAGGGGACTCCACGTCCTCGGTGAAAAGTACACGGAAGAAGAGTTGGTGGAGTTCGTCTCATTCATCTTGAGGTATGACAGGGGTGAAATCAAGTCCCTTAACAGGATTCTCGCCGAATCGAGGGGAATCGACTACGACTACGCCATTAAGCACCCCAACGAAAAACACGATGGAAGAAGCTACGCTCAGGTTCTGAGCGAAATAGAAGAAGAAGCAAAAAGGGTTGTCAGGCTTTCTTTCAACTCGCTGGAGACCGCGCTGAAATCCGCGGAGCTGAAAGGCCGGTTAGCCAAGGAACTCGAAGAAACTCTGGCCTATGGACACCAGGTCGCATCCAACCTTGAGACGAGTGACGAGCTGGGCAGCCTCATCAGCGCTCTAGACGGCAACTATGTTTTCCCCAACCTAGGGGGAGACCCCATACGCACCCCGGAGGTTCTCCCAACCGGGTGCAACACCTACCAGTTCGACCCACGCCTCATACCCAGCGACGCCGCGTACCAGAGGGGTGTTGAAATAGCGGAGAACACCCTGAGGCAGTACTACGAGAAGAACGGGAGATACCCTGAAAGCGTGGCGGTGGTGCTATGGGGATTCGAAACAACAAAGACGAGGGGAGAAACGGTGGGGCAGATACTCGGCTACCTCGGCGTCAAAGTCGTTCGGGAGAGGAGCATCTGGTTCCCGAAGCTGAAACTGATCCCGCTCGAAGAGTTGGGAAGACCCAGAATAGACGTCGTCGTCAACATATGCGGGTTCTTCCGAGACATGTTCCCGGAGACCATGAAACTGCTGAACGAGGCCTTCAGCATGGTCGCCTCACTGGACGAGGTGGAGAACAGAAACTACGTCAAAAAACACTCAGACGAACTTTTCAGGGACCTCGTCGAAGAGTTCCAGGACGAGAAAACAGCGAAGAGACTTTCGAACGCGCGTATCTTCGGACCCAGATCTGGAGAGTACGGAACCCGGCTCACCCGGCTGATTGAAACGTCCAACTGGGAGTCGGAGGAACAGGTGGCTGAAGCCTACATATCGAGTATGAACAACGTTTACGCTGAGAACGTTCACGGCAGGCAGGTGGACAGGATTTACCGAAGCGTCCTGCAAAACGTGGAGCTCGTCTCCCAGGTTCGCGACACACACGAGTACGAGGTTACTGACCTAGACCACTACTACGAGTTCTTTGGGGGTCTCTCAAAAGCTGTTGAAACAGTCAAGGGCGAAAAGCCAGAGATGCTTATCTCAGACACGACAAGAGAGGTGATAAGAACAGAAACAGTTGACAGAGCTATCAAAAGAGGAGTTAGAACGCGCCTGCTGAACCCGAAGTGGATAGACGGAATGCTGAAACACGACTACCACGGAGGGCAGAAAATCGCAGACCGCGTGGAATACCTGCTGGGCCTAGCAGCAACAACCAACAGGGTGGACAACTGGATATGGAGCAGAGTAGCCGAGAACTACGTGTTCAACGAGGAGATGAGAAAGAGGCTCCAGGAGAACAACAAGTGGGCGCTACACGAAATAATAGGCCGCCTCCTAGAAGCCAGCCAGCGCGGATACTGGCAGGCAACTCAAGAAGAGCTGGACAAGCTCCGCCAACTGTACCTAGAAGTGGAAGGAGAACTAGAAGAATAACGTGTAAAAGGAGGTAGTAAGAACTGATGAGACACCTTAGAAAATGGTTCTACCCGTTCACGGCCATAGTGGGCCAAGAAAACCTGAAAATGGCACTTCTCTCAGCAGCCATAAACCCCATGGTGGGTGGCGTCCTGCTGCGGGGAGAACGGGGCACGGGAAAGTCCACGGCAGCCAGAGCCCTAGCCGACCTCCTGCCAGAAATAGAGGTTGTCAAGGGGTGCCCCTTCAACTGTAACCCGCGGGACACCTCAGAGATGTGCGACGAGTGTTTAAGCAGGTACGAGCGGGGAGAGGAACTCCCCGTGGAGAAGAGAAAGATGAGGGTTGTTGACCTGCCGCTTAGCGCCACCGAGGACAGGGTTGTCGGCTCCCTAAACGTGGAAAGAGCGTTGAAAGAGGGTTTGGCGTCCCTAGAGCCGGGGCTTCTCGCGGAGGCGAACCGGGGAATACTCTACGTTGACGAAGTGAACCTACTGGACGACCACCTGGTGGACATACTCCTCGACTCGGCAGCCATGGGTGTAAACGTGGTTGAGCGTGAGGGGGTGTCCGTTTCGCACCCCGCGAGGTTCATACTCATAGGCACCATGAACCCTGAGGAAGGGGAGCTAAGGCCCCAGATATCCGACAGGTTCGGCTTGTGCGTACAGATTGAAGCTCTGAGAGACATCGAGCAGAGGAAGGAGATAGTTAGAAGGAGAGAAGAGTTCGAGAGAGATCCCCAAGCATTCGTGGAGAAGTACAGCGCCCCGCAGAGGGAGCTGCGGGAGAGAATAGTCAAAGCTAGGGAACTCTTAAACCGCGTGGAAATCAGCGACGAGCTTCTCGACATGGTTTCAAGGCTGAGCCTCGAACTGGGTATTCACACCCACAGAGCAGACATAGTTATCGTAGCCACTGCCAAGGCGTTAGCAGCGTTCGACGGAAGAACAGAGGTCACGCTGGAGGACGTAAGGAAGGCTGCCAGGCTGGCGCTACCCCACAGGCTCAGAAGACTGCCCTTCGAAGAGATATTCTCAAAGGAACAGGAGCTCGAAACGGCGCTTCAGAACCTCCAACAAGAAGAACCGAAACAAAAGAAGAAAGAAGCGGAGAGGGAAGAAGCGGAAGAGGGGGCGGGCGCCCAAAGCACCCCCCAGG
>Ga0164310_10000517_pt1 | contig 20613 bp, 19 predicted proteins | sample GuaBasSedimGuay1_FD_121795 | JGI IMG/M metagenome (GOLD analysis project Ga0164310, IMG submission 121795) | Subseafloor sediment microbial communities from Guaymas Basin, Gulf of California, Mexico - Guay1, Core 4569-9, 0-3 cm | ecosystem: Environmental > Aquatic > Marine > Hydrothermal vents... | reverse complement strand
TAGTTTATCCAGCCATGTCTACGATAAATGATGTTATTGTCGCTTTTCTCTTTTTTATTGCAGTTAAGTCAATTGAAGACGGTTTTATTCCCTTTTTAGCAACTTTTTCTCTTATCTCATCATTTTTAATTCTATTGTTATCTAAAGGAAATATTAGAAATCTATTCTTTAGGAAGAATATTCGAGAGGGTGTTTCAAGTATCTTTTTATCAAGTCTATTGGGAACTTTCAGTGGATCAATTCTTTCTACCTTTAGACTGGATATTGAAAGCCATACTGGACTTATTGCTATTTACCCGGCCATGATGGATACCATTGGGGATATAGGTTCCATAATAGGATCGATAACTACAACCAAATTAGCTATCGGGGTAGGTAATTCATTCAAGAGAAGAGTTCAGCTTTTTATTAAAGACGCTTTAGAGGTTGAGATATCTGCTATCACAGTTTTCAGTATTTTAGGGTTCTTAGGTGGATTCTTTTCTAAAGGTGATATTGGTAAATCCACAGTTACCCTTGTAAAATTAGCTCTTTTCACTAATATCCTTGGTTTTCTTATGATATCGTTGCTCTCATTCATTATAGCAGAGAGAACCTTCAAAAAAGGATGGGATCCTGATAATTTTGTTATACCAATAGTTACTTCATCTGCTGATTTCATCACAACAGTTTTCCTGTTTCTAGGTATATATCTGTTAGGGTAGGTAGCTAAGAGTCTTTATCTCTACCAGTAGTGCCTGTAGGATCAATCTATCTCAAAATTTATCTGGTTAATTGTGAAGATATTTGGGCTATTTAGCACCTTTAACTACGTTATAAAAGCTCAAGAACTACCAGTTTCTATAGTTTAAGGCTTAGAAAATCCAGAGAAGGCATAAACCTACCCTTTTTCGATCGTTTTTGAAAAAAGTTAAAAGTTGTTACTAAATATTTCCGACGCCCCGATGAGAATCGTTATGCTAGGCCCGCCAGGATCGGGAAAAGGAACCCACGCAAAGATAATCGCTGAAGATCTGAGTATACCAGTTGTAGCATCAGGTGAAATCTTTAGAGAAATGATTCGGAAAGACGGTCCGCTTGCAGAACAGATTAAGGGTTATGTGCTTAGAGGTGAGCTTGTTCCCGATGAAATCGCAATAAGAATAATAATGGATAGACTCGAAAAGCACGATTGCAAAAGAGGTTTTGTTCTAGATGGTTTCCCCAGAAATTTGAGGCAAGCAGAGGCTTTAACAAGGTGGTTAAAGCAAAAAGGTCTTTCGATAGATTTAGCCATCTACCTTAAGGTTAATAGAGAAGAATTGATAAGACGTTTGTCTTCTCGCAGGATATGTGAGAAGTGCGGAGCGATCTATCATCTCATATTTAATCCCCCAAAGCATGATGAGATATGCGACATTTGTGGTGGACGCCTGTATCAAAGAGAGGACGATAAGGAAGAAGTTGTTGAGAGAAGGCTTGAAATATATGAAAGAGAATCCCATTCCCTTATTGAGTATTACTCTAAGAAGGGCGTTTTAAGGGAAGTAGACGGAACTGGCACCATAGAAGACGTCCAAAATAGGATTAAAGCTATTTTAGACTGTTTAAGGAGGAGAGATCTTGATAAGGGCGGTTAATTCATGGATTCTTAGTTAATTACTTGCCAGCAACTCTCATCCCTCTAATTCTGCAGGATGGTGAAATCGTTGACCCTACCTGCCTGATGTCATCTCCGGCAAGATCTATTTTTGTTAAGAAGTCCAATAGGTTTACACCAAAACCAGCTTCTTTGAGTCCTTTTGTTACTTCTCCGTTTTCTATCAGAAACGCACTTGACATAAGCCCGCTGAACTCACCGTTCGCAAGGTTTGGTCTATCTCCAGTTTCCTTGAAAAGTATTCCTCTCCTGAGGTCTAGTAATTCCTCTCTTTTCGTCTCTAAGCCTTTTGCATCCAAAATTACGTTGTGAGAATCAATAGAAGGCAGGGAGTCATAACTTCTTGAGGCATTCCCCGTGCTCTCAACTCCTGCCTTTCCTGCAGTATAAGAATTGTGGATATAGCTCTTTAAGACCCCGTTCAGAATTATCGGGGTTCTGCTTGTGCTTACACCTTCTCCATCAAAGCTGACGCTCGCATATGCTCCGGGAATCGTCCCATCATCAAAAATGCTTATCTCCTCTCTAGCTATTTTCTTTTCAAGTCTTCCAGCTAGAAAAGACCTCCCATACTGCACATTTTCTGCATTCGCTGCTGAAGATACTATGAAGCCTACGAAAGACGGCATTGCAACAGGATCTATTACTACGTCATAATACCCTGTTTCTATCCTAATAGCTCCCAAAGAATCTATAGCTAGCTTTGCTGCTTCTTCTCCAACCCACTTTGGATTGATCTCAGCGAGATGCCTACCTTGGTTGAACTCGTAGCCAGAACTCATTTCATCCCCGTCTTTTGCTGATACGTAAGCATATATGTATATCTGAGTCAAACTATCGGCTCTTTCGGTTCCTAAGGAGTTCAGAACGGCGATCGTGCCTGCTGTGGAGAAGAAAGCTCCTCCAATAGAGTAAACCCGTCTGTCCACTTTTGCTGATTCAACCATTTCCTTTATTAGCTCAGATGCATCTTTTACCTCAAGTTCAGCGATTTTCTTGTCAAAAAGTCTCTCTACCCTAGTAAACTCGGTTGGTCCAGGGAAGGACCTGAAATCGGGGTCTGGAGGAGATGCTCTTGCGTTTTGAAATGCTCTCTTTGCTACAACATCAGCTTCATCAAAATCAGTAGAATAGGAAAAGCCGATTTTATTGCCTATTGCAATTCTTACGCCAATTCCTTTCTCAACTATGCTCTCGGCCTTCTTTATTTCGCCCTTCTCCACACTTATTGAAAGGAGTCTGCCTTCATAGAGGAAAGCTTCGGCTTGATCAGCACCTTCTGAAACCGCTTTCTTTACTGTCATCTCCCCAAAACCTAGAAGTTCTTCCTTGTTCATCTTAGACCACCGAAAGTCATCTTCTTTACCCTTATGTGGGGAGAACCGGCTGTTGTTGGGACCCACTGGCCTCCCTTCCCACAGTGACCTATTCTCATCTCCAGATCATCAGCAACGGCATCTATGTTGTGTAAGACCTCCAAAGTCATGCCAGCTATAGCCACCTCTCTCAACCTCTCTACAAGTTCTCCTTTTCTGATTAGCCAGCCTTCCTCCGCTTTAAACATGAACTGACCCTTTGAGGGCTCCGTGTAGCCGTAGAGCCCTCCTTTAGCATAAATCCCCTCATCTATGTCTTCAACAAGCTCCTCGAACTTCCAGTCACCTTTAGTTATGAATGTGTTGCTCATCCTAACCATTGGAGGGCTACTGTAGCTCATGGCTCGACCGTTGCCCGTGCACTCTTGCCCCATTCTCGAGGAAGTCTCTAGCGAATGCATGAACCCTATAAGCACACCTTCCTTAACTAGATATTTCCTTTTTGAAGGAGTTCCCTCGTCATCAAAAGGATAGCTTCCATAAAGGTTAGGTAACGTCGGATCATCGACTACATTCACCAACTCTGACCCCACTTGCTCACCTATTCTTCCTTCTAACACGCTCATCTTTGCCAAAACAGAATCAGCTTCGGTTGCATGACCAAATGCCTCATGGATAAATATACCGGCTAGTTTCTGATCTAAGATCGCTTTATATGAGCCAGAGGGTGCTGATTTGGCTTTTAAAAGCTCGACAGCTCTCCTTGCTGCCTTTTCACCCATGGTTGCTGCTTTTTCACCCCTCAATATCTCAAAACCAACTGTTCCTCCAATGCTCTCAAATGCTCTCTCTGTGACACCGGCTTCACTTGCATACACGAAAACATAAGAATTAACACGTGATATTTCTTGCTCAACCCGGGTCCCGAAGCTATTAGCCACTCTTTCGAAGAAAACTACATCGTTATAACGAACCGTTACGTTCTTTATTCTCTCATCTATCCTCGCAGATTTCTCAAACTCAATAGCCGTTTTCAGTTTTTCCTCAACAGAGACGCTGGAAGGAACCTCAATTCTGGGTGTTTTTGCTTTCCCCTCGTAACTCCTACCTTCTAAGTCAAACCTTTCCTTCTTCACTGATCCAGAAAGTTTTGCTAACCTTACGCTATCTTCAATAGCCTTCCTCAAGAGGCCTTTGCTACTGCCATGAGTCACAGAAAATCCCCAAGCTCCTTTGCAAAAACTCCTAATGCCATACCCTCTTTTCTTTCCTGTAGACAAGGTTCTTACGGTACCATCAACTATCTCTATCGAAGTAGCCAAGATTTCTTGTTCTCTGATGTCGATGAAATCAGCCCCTAGCTCTAATCCAATTGAAACAGCTTCATCTAACTCCATATGAACCTACTTTGGGAGAAGATGAAATGATTTAAACTATCTTGTTGAGATTATGATATATAGGTGTATTCTGGTGAGCGATTCCTTGACTATTTCTGAAAGGGCTCTAAGGTGGGCTATAAACCTCTTCAAGTCCCTCGAAATAGAGCTTGAGCAGAATGGAGATAAGGTCTTGTGGTCTATGAAACAAGTCGGTGATGAGCCAAGTGAGTTTCAAATATCGTGCTCCTTCGAGGAAGAACCCATGAGAGTTTTCATAGGAACCGACTTTGCGGCCCAATTAAAGGGCAGAATTGGGGGGAATATCTTATCTGGCTCTGAGCTAAACCAATTTATGGAACTCTATCTAGGTCCCCTGGTTTCTTATCTTGAGCAGGCTAAAGCAGAGTGGATATCTACTAGGACGGAGGAAGATCTGAGTTTTGGAGCAATAAAAAGGCTAGGATCCAAGAAGTTCAAGGTAGGGGACGAAAAGGTGAGGGCAGAGGGTTTCAAATTTATACCCTCAGGGAGAACTAGATTGGCATTACCTGTGGTCAATGCTGAATTTTGGATTGCAAATATCGGTGGAGAGGATGTACTTATTCTCTCAGATGTCCGTTTTTCTGGACCAATAACCAGATTTTACGTCCGTATAAAGAAAATGATCCTCAGGGGCCAACAAAAATAATTCATCTTCAACCTACAACTGAAACTTCTCCTTCTACTCTTTCCTTGAATCTATCGATGCTAAACGGCTCTAAAGACATTGATATGGGCTCTCCTGTGATATATTGAGCTAGCAATACAGCGCACATGGGTGCCACCATAAAGCCATGACCTGAATATCCATTCATCTGAAGAAATCCCTCAATCCCCTTAACAGGACCCAATATGGGCTTTGCATCTGGAGTTACGTCGTAGAGGCCAGCCCATTGTCGCAATATTCTCACAGGCTTTAAGGAGGGTACATATCTCCTCAGTAATCTAGCCATTTTAATTACGAACCTTAGGCTTGAGGTAAAATTATAGCCGGGCTTCTCCTCAGGATCTCCCCATCCACCTATTATGCCACCCCTCATAGTCTGCCTGAAGTACACATTATCGTGAAATGAGATCACCATAGGGTCTAGGAAGTGGGATAGTGGTTCTGTTATCAAAATCTCGTGCCTGTAGGGCTTATTCGGAAGATCTATCCCCACCATCTTAGCTATAAGAGGAGACCACGCCCCTGCTGCATTGACGACAAATTTTGATATAGTCTCCCCTCTATTAGTTATCACTCCAGCGACCCTTCCATTCTCTGTAATAATCTTCTTAACCTCTGTAAACTCATATATGTGGGCCCCAAGCTTCCTAGCGTTTTCAGCGTATGCCCAGACCGCCTTTGGGGGGTAGGCATGACCATCAGTAGGACAGTAAGTTGCGGCAATGGCTCCAATGCCCTCAACATCTAACTCTGGAACGATATCATTTATCTCATCCCTCTCGAGCCACTGAACATCAAGGCCCAAGCTCCTCTGAAGTCTAACGTTTTTCTCAAACTGTTTTACCTCCTCTTCAGTGTGAGCAATTATGAGGTAGCCCCCTTGGTAATATTCAATATCCCAGCCAAGCTCGCTCTCCATCCTCTCGAATATCTTGACGCTTTCCATGGCTAATCTGATGTTCTCCTCAGTACTGAACTGCTGTCTAATTCCACCACCACATCTCCCAGTAGATCCAGCGCCTATGAAACTCCTCTCAAAAACCGCAACCTCTACACCTCTTTTAGACAGCTCATAAGCAAGAGCTATCCCGCTTATCCCCCCTCCAATGATAGCTACGTCAACCCTCTCCTTAATCATCGGTCTTTACCTCCGCCAACTTTGCTATCTCAACAGGCAAGACGGGAGGTCTAACTGTTGGCCATTCTATTTCATCCAATTTCTTTCCAAGCCTCCTTGCAAGGATCCCAGCAACTAGCCTCATACAAGTTCTTCCTTGACAGTGACCCATCCCTATCCTGAGGTACCTCTTAAGCTGATCAAGGGTCGTATACCCCTTATCGATTGCTTCCAATATCTCCTTTAACGAAACGTCCTCGCATCTACAAACTATTTCCTCTTCCTCGCTCTGATCTCTCATATCCTTATCCCCCTTACTTCCATAAAGAACTCTCTTGCAACTTCGATTGTTACCGCCAAAGTTTTGTCCTTAGATCTCATCACTTTGAGAACTTTAGCTTTCGTCACAGGAACCCCCCTTCTATCTAAGGCAACCACCTCTTGTCCGACTCGAGGTTCTGGTAGGAGCTCATACGGAACGGTAACCTTTGCCTTTTCTCCATCTAGTTCAATTAGGAAGATTGCTAGACCCGGACACACTAGAACGCACTGTCCACAACCTGTGCACTTATCATAGTCTATTTTGGGGGGGACCGTTATCCTCTCCTTTATTATTGCACCAAATGGACATGCCCATCCACAGGCATCACAAGGGATTTTCTCTAAGCATTCTATGACTGCTACGGGCCCTTTTTCGGCCCTATCTAAAGGAGGAGTTACCTTTTCAATCTCCTCCTTTGAAAGGATCCCAGCCTCTTTCATGATATCGCCTCCATCATACTCCATACCTTCTCCTTCCCTTTCCTCGGCCTTTCTCCGAATGGGCTTTCTCTGAATTCAGATATGTCCCTTTTAGCCTTTTCCTTTAACCTTTCAGCCTCATCCGGCTTGTACCCTAGAGACAAGGCTGCATCAGCGCCAGCAATCCTTCCCTCCAACATGGCTGTAGTTGCCTCTTCAATTCCTGAAGAGTCTCCAGCAACATACATTCCAGGTATTGTAGTCTTTAGATCTGGGTCATGAATGGCCACTTGGCCCCCAAGTTCTGGGACATAAGTTAGCTTACAACCGGCTTGGGCTGGAATTTCAGAGGCTGGAGTCAGGCCAACTGCCAGCACTATTGTGTCAACCTCAATCCTCCTCTCAGTACCCTCTACAGGATTCCAGTTCTCATCAAGTTGCACTATTTCAGCCGCCTCAACCGATTCCTTGCCAATAGCCCTCTTTATAGAGTGCCTCAAGTATATGGGCACTCCTAGCCTCCTAACCTTGGCTGCGTGAACGAAATAGCCTCCAATCCTAGGCATTGCCTCTACTATTGCCTCAACACTTGTCCCAGCCTGAATTAGTTGATATGCTATTATCAGACCGACGTTTCCCGCCCCTACCACCAGTGCCCTTTCCCCTGGCTTTATCCCAAAGACGTTCATCAGGGTTTGGACTCCTCCAGCTCCATAAACTCCAGGGAGGTCGTTGTTTGGAAAGATGAGCATGTTCTCCCTTGCTCCGGTACCTACAACGACTTTTTCGGCTTTTATCACCCTAATTTTTGGTTCTACTAACGAAGGTACGATAAGAACGTGTTTTCCACCTTCTATGTAATCAGCTGCCACAGTAGAGCTGAGAAGCCAGTTTCCTCCGAGTTCATTGAGGTCTTTAAGCAGTATTTTCGCTATATCTATCCCACGAACTCCTGCGTAGTTCTCTTTAGATCCGAAGAACTTGTGAGTCTGTTTTATCAGCTGTCCTCCAGCCTTAAAGTTCTCATCAATTACAAGGGTGCTGCATCCAAGTCTTTTTGCTGTTATGGCTGCAGAAAGACCTGCTGGTCCTCCACCTATCACGGCCAACTCAACATCAAACTTTTCTACCTCTGGATTCTCGTACAAACTGGAAGGGAGCGTTCCTAACCCTTGTTTTTGTCTTTGAACGTTTAAACCTTCTTTCACAGGCACTATACACGTTCTAACATTCGGAATACCATTTACTGTCATTAGGCAGGAAGAACACTTTCCAATCCCGCAGAACCATCCCCTAGGTCTGTTTCGTTTGTAGCTCCAAGTGAATGTCTTGAGACCGGATGCATATAGCGCAGCTGCTATGCTTTCCCCTTCATATGCCTCAATTCTCTTTCCCTCGAACATAAATGCGACTGACTTCTCTCTTGGGAATTCAAGAATTGGGTGAGACGTTATCCTTCTGTTCAAGGGCACCAATATTGGTCTCTACTGAGGATAGAATAAAACCTTAACAAAAAGGGAATCGAATCTGTTAGCCTTATTTGATCCTTGGAAATATGGGTGTTAAGTCTGTTGCAGATTCTATCAGCGCCTCTTGCTCGGTTTTAGTAAGTTCCCTATATCTTTCCGCAGCTTCTAAAATTAACGGAAGCAGCTTAGGATCTCCTGCTGAAGCCACTGTAGTCACTCCTTGAGATAAGGCGAAGCGCAGGCATAGTTCTATCTCCTCCTGCTTATCAAAAGGCTCATACCAAGTTTGGTATCGCCTATTTTCCGTCTTCCAAGGTCTTTTTGCGAAGGCTTTTATGGCTATTGTACCTAGATCTCTTTCCTCGGCTATCTTAAGGAGGGGTTCATAGTCGTTTTCTTTGCACCTATGTCTCCGAAGCACAAAGTTCAAGGGGAACATGATTGTATCGAAGTCAAATTCCTCAAGAGCTTTAATTAGCGTAGGAGGTCTGTGACTTGTTATTCCGATGTATTTTATCAGACCATTTTCTCTGGCCTCTTTCATGGCTTCTAAGGCACCTCCTGGTCCCATTACTATTTTAAGATCTTGAAGGTCATCTAAAGCGTGAATCTGATATAGATCTATGTATTCGACTCCAAGCCTTTCCATGCTTAGGAATAGCTCTTTTCTGCTTCTTTTTTCGTTCTTTTGAGGGTTTTGCAGGCAAGAAAAATCTCATTCCTTCTTTTCTCAAGCCAAGGACGAAGTCTTCTCTCAGCTTCTCCATAGCTTGGTGCAACATCGAAGTGATTTACTCCATGTGAGAGAGCAAGTTCTATGAGCGGATTTGCTTCTTCTTGTGAAATTTTTGAGAAAGCATAGCATCCAAGCGTGACTATGCTACTCATATGTTCTGTCCGCCCCAACCTTCTTCTTTCCATGGGCAACCACGCCAATTAGCAACTCTTGGTATTTAACCATGGAATGCTTGGTGTTAACTAGGCTCTCGAAGCTGGAAAATATTTCTCAGTCACTTACTTTGTTCACAGATCCTGTTTTCAGAGTCTTGTGTTGAATTACCTGTCCAAAAAGAAACTAAGGTCTATGTTTATTACGATAGAAGTGTCAAGCTACAATGAAAGAAGGGGCCTTTTTATGAGGGATTGTCAGGTGATTATGTGCTATCCGATAACTTAATCCTCCTAGGCTCTCTTGCCAGTCTTTTTGCTGGGCTGTTTACGGCTGTTGGAGCTTTACCAATATTCTTCACCTCCGACATTTCGGATAAGTTCTTAGATGCAGCTCTTGGGTTTTCAGCAGGAGTAATGTTAGCTGCTTCGTCCTTCAGCCTTCTAGTACCGGCTATCGAAATGGCAGGGATAGGAAGGATTTTCATCGGCTTGTTAGGAGGAGCCATTTTTGTAGATGTTGCTGATCGCCTAATTCCACATGAACACATGTTTAAAGGATATGAGGGTCCTCCTTCTAGGCTTTCTAAAGTATCTCTAATGATTTTAGCCATAACAATACACAACTTCCCTGAAGGAATGGCTGTAGGCGTTAGTTTTGGTGGAGGAGATATTAGCACTGGTTTAGCTGTTTCTGTCGCTATAGCACTTCAAAATATACCTGAGGGGATGGCAGTCGCATTTCCTATGTTAAGGAAGGGTTTTAAGAGGAGGAAAGCTGCTTGGTATGCTACTTTAAGTGGTCTTATTGAACCCGTAGGAGGATTGCTGGGGATCTCGCTAGTTTCGACGATAAGACCCATTCTTCCAATTGCAATGGCCTTTGCAGCTGGCGCAATGATATTCGTGGTAAGTGATGAGATGATCCCGGAAAGCCATAGTAGGGGTTATGAGAGGATTGCCACCTTCGGAGCGGTGATAGGCTTTGCTGTCATGATGTTTCTAGACAACTTATTTGGATAGAATCATCGAGAACCAATATCTTTCTGATTTAGGACGATTTTTAGGCTAAAGACATCTTTTTAAGCCCTATTCAGCTTAAAAAGATTGATATAGCATGCTGAAGCTTAAAGTAAAACCCCTTGGATTCTCTGTTGGAAGACGTCTCGTTCTGATTAACGAAAAAGATGCAACCAGCCAAGGTATGAGGATGAATGATAGGGTTAAAGTTGAGCACAAGAAGAGAAGGGCTTCTGCCTTTCTCTCAATATCTGGAAGCCATGTAGAACCTGGTGTGGCAGCCTTATCTCAAGAAGTCATGGAGATACTTGAGGTAGAAGAGGGCGATATTATTGCCCTTTCCCTAAGCGGGAGACCTCCTTCCTTTTCTTACATTAAGAAGAAAATGGAGGGACAAAAGCTTCTTCCAGAGGAAATAAGATCTATTATAGAAGATGCAGTGAATTACAACCTCACAGATCTGGAGATAGCTGCATTCTTGCTTTCCCAAGAGTTCTATGGAATGAGCATGGATGAAATAGAAGCTCTAACTAAAGCCATGGTTGAAACTGGGGAGAGAATAGATTTTGGAAGACCAGCATTTGAGAAGCATTCCATTGGAGGTGTGCCAGGGAACAAAGTTAGCCTTCTAATAGTGCCAATCGTTGCATCTCTAGGAGTTCTCATACCAAAGACATCTAGCAGAGCCATAACGAGTCCTACAGGGACAGCTGACACAATGGAGGTTCTTGCTCCTGTTGAATTTACAGCAGATGAGTTTAGAGAAATAGCTTTGAAGGTTGGAGGAGCAATTGTTTGGGGAGGAAGGCTAGGCCTTGCTCCAACAGACGACATTTTCATAAGAGTTGAGCATCCTCTTGGAATAGACCCAAGAGGTCAGATGTTGGCCTCAATAATGTCTAAAAAGCTAGCTACTGGAACAAAGGCACTTGTAATAGACATTCCAACTGGTAAAGGAGCCAAAGTAGAGAATGTTGAGGAAGCTGAACTTCTTTCAAGCCAGTTCGTAGAACTCGGGAGAAGGTTTGGGGTTAGAGTCCAGTGTGGGATAACATACGGGGGACAACCAGTGGGACATGCAATTGGACCAGCTTTGGAAGCAAAAGAGGCTCTAGAAGCACTTCAGGGGAAGGGACCAGCAAGCCTAATTGAAAAGTCAACTTCTTTAGCAGGCATGCTTTTAGAGATGGCTGGTGTTACCACAAGAGGGAGCGGTAAAGAGCTTGCTGAAGAAGTTTTAGCATCTGGAAAAGCTTTGAAGAAGATGAGGGAGATAATAGAGGCCCAGGGTGGTAACCCAGGTGTTAAGCCAGAGGACATTCCCTTGGGGCAGTATACAACGGAGATAAGGGCGCCCTGTGATGGATATGTGACAGATGTTGACAATCATTCCATAAAGGAGATAGCACTAGCTGCTGGAGCTCCTGCTGAGAAGGGAGCGGGAGTTTTGTTGCATGCTAAAGTTGGGTACAAGGTAGAAAAAGGTGACCCACTGATGACGATATATGCAGAGAGGGAATCCAAGCTTACAGAAGCCTATAATGTAGCAATGAGAACTAAACCGATTACTGTGGAGGGTATGCTACTGAGAAGGATACCAGATTACACCTAGAAGCAGAGTCCTTGTCTGTCCTTGCTAGCCTAACATGCAGTAGAGATTTACAAAAACAGAAATGATTTAGGAAAGCTCTTTAAGGGCTTTCTCTACAGCGCTCTTGGCTTTTTTGTATGTGACCACAATGTTTTTAGCAATTGGTGTTAGTTCAGCTCTGCCTCCCCCTCCTTTCCCCCCTCTCCTAGTAACAACCAACTTTTCACCTATTTTCTCCTCAACCCTTCTAATGTGACGAATTGCAACCCTATATGGTATATTAAGCTCTTTTGCAGCCTTAGAGATGCATCCGAATCTATCAATTTCCTCTAAGAGTCTAACCCTTCCTTCGCCCAACACGTACTTTCCCTTAAGGAGTAGCATTATCTTTACAGCTACCTTCTCTGGTTTAGAAGGGCTCATCTGCTTCTAAAATCTCTATGAATGTAATAAACCCATGGTTTAAGGGACGATTAGTCATCAGTTAGAATAAATAAGACGTTCATACAATCTTTATGGGGCATGGGATTCTCTTCTACAAACTCGAACGCCTTCGAAATGCTTGCAGAGCCAGTTAAAAGACTCGTAGAAGAAAAAGGTTTCATGAAACCCACTGATCCCCAAGCTAGAGCGATCAAACCCATATTAGAAGGGAAAAACGTGCTTCTAATAGCTGCAACAGGAACAGGTAAGACTGAAGCAGCTTTTCTTCCTGTGTTAAGCAAGCTTCTCGAGGAAAAGAGGATAAGAGGGGTCAAAGTCCTGTATATAACCCCACTTAGGGCTCTGAATAGGGATTTAATGGATAGGTTACAGTGGTGGTGCAGTAAACTGGACCTCTCAATAGGGGTAAGACATGGAGACACTTCCATGAGAGAAAGAAGAACTCAAGCCGATATGCCTCCTGACATACTAGTAACCACACCTGAGACTTTGCAGATAATGCTTGTTGGCAGAAAACTGAGGGAGAACTTACTAACTGTGAGACATGTTATCATAGATGAGATTCATGAGCTAGCCGAGAGCAAGAGAGGCGCCCAGCTTGCTTTAGCCCTCGAAAGGCTAAAATGGTTGAAGAAAGGGGATTTCCAGATAATAGGGCTCTCAGCCACAGTTGGTAGTCCAGAAGAGGTTGCACGCTTTCTCGTTGGATCCTCAGATTCTTATGAGATGATATACGTGCCCATAGTCAAGTTGATGAGGGTTAAGATAGCATATCCAAAGCCCACCCCGGAGGACATTAAACTTGCTTCAAAATTGTACACATATCCAGATGTTGCAGCTAGGCTTCGTTGCATAAAGGAAATCGTTGAATCCTCTAAGTCCTGCCTGATATTTACGAATACAAGGCCTATGACAGAGGTTCTTGGAAGTAGGTTTAAGCTTTGGGATGTCTCAATTCCGATAAATGTGCATCACGGATCTCTGGCGCTAGAGAGCAGGCTCAGAGCAGAGAGAGGCCTTAAATCTGGGACATTAAAGGCTTTGATAGCGACTTCAAGCCTAGAACTTGGGATAGATATAGGATCCATAGATATGGTGATACAGTACAACTCCCCAAGACAGGCAACTCGGTTGGTTCAGAGGGTTGGAAGGAGTGGGCACAGAGTAGGCGCTGTTTCAAAAGGCACAGTTATAGTTCAAAACCCTGATGATGCAATTGAGGCCCTTGTTGTGGCTAGAAGAGCTATGTCAGATGAGCTTGAGCCTGTGAAGATTCCTAAGAAACCTCTTGATGCTTTAATGCACGAGATAGCTGGTTTTCTCCTTACAAAGAAGAGATGGGCCGTAGATGAAGCTTATGTCATCATTAAAGGAGCATATAACTACAGAAATTTGGAATTTGATGAGTTTATAGAGCTTTTGAGGTTCATGGCCCACATGAGAAGTCCTTTCCTAGGTCTTTCCTTTAAGGAGGTTGAGTTCTTCAGGGTAGGACCTCCTGAGAGAATCTACACGTACTATTTCGAGAATTTATCCATGATACCAGATGTGAAACAGTATTTAGTGATAGATCAAGATTCAGAAGAGCCAGTCGGTGTTTTAGATGAGCCCTTCGTAGCAGAGTATGGAAAGCCTGGTGTTAAGTTCATAATGGCTGGCGAAGTTTGGTCGGTAGTTCAAGTCTTCGAGGATCGTGTATATGTAAAAAGCGCGGAAGATCCCTTAGGAGCCGTCCCAAGCTGGGTAGGAGAGGAGATCCCTGTTCCCTATGAAGTAGCACAAGAGGTTGGATCTGTTAGGAGGTTTGTTGAGGAAAGGTTTGAAGAAGGAAAGGACCTTCTCGAGATAGCAAGGGAGTTATCCCAGAAATACAGGTCTACGCCGGATTTCATAGCTAGAGGGATAGAACCTATTTTTGAGCAATGTAGATTGGGTTATCCCATTCCAAACGACAAGAGAATTGTTGTCGAGGCTTACAAAGATCTTGTAACAGTCCATGTCCTTGGAGGAACTCTCATAAACAGGGCTCTCTCCAGGTTCCTCTCAGAGGTATTGACCGAAAGATTTGCAAAGCCCGTTGCCGTAAGTGAGGATCCATATAGGATCTACCTTAAGGGTCAGGTTTCTCCTGAAGAGGTTTCAACAATCCTCAAAGAGGGAAGTGGACCCGATATTGCCCCGCTTGTCAGGAGAACTATGGAGAAGAGCGGCTTCTTTAGGTTTAGGATAACTCAAGCGGCTAGGAAGATGGGTATACTGGAGAAAGGAGCCACGTTAAGCAGAGAGTTTGTCGACAACCTAATAGATGCCTTAAGAGACACTCCCGTCTATAAAGAGGCTTTTAGAGAGGCAGTTGAGAGGGACATAGATCTCAAAGGAGCAGAAAAGTTGTTAATGAGGATAAGTAAAGGAGAAATCGAGGTAATATGCTTAGGAGAACTCGAAAAGCCAACTCCAATTGCAAAGGTTGGAGTAGATCTGATAACTAGGAGATTGGAAAAGGTTCCTCTAGAGAGAAAGAGAACTTTGAAGGTTGCTAAGATGAAAGTTGAATTATTGAGCCAGTTGAGAACGTTTGCATGCCTTGAGTGCAAGGGATACGTGGAGGAGATCGAACTGCACAGGTTAGAAGACGAGCCCAGGTGCCCAATATGTGGCTCTAAGCTCATTGGCATGGCCGATGCTGATGAATTTGAAGTAGGATTAGTTCTTACTAGGGCTAGAGAAGGGGTTCTTGATAAGGAAAGCAGGAGGATTTGGAGGGATTTGAAGAGATCTGCCTCACTAATTTCAAAGTTCGGCAAGGTAGCTGCAATAGCATTAGTTAGCGGTCTACCACAAAAGAGAATAGATGAAATCTTGGAAAAGGAGCCAAGGCTTTCCTCAAGATTTTACGAACTCCTCTATGAAGAAAGAAAAGAATTGTCCTTGAGAAGATTTAGACAGAGATGGAGACTGGATTAATCAGAAAAATACCTTCTCAAGCTCTACAAACTTTTCAACATATAGATCAGCGCCTTCCAGATTTCTTCCCACAACAACAGTATAGCAACCGAGCTCTTTACCTGCCAAGACATCCCAGAAAGAGTCTCCAGCAAAAACAGTCCTTCTTGGATCTGCTCGTAGGCGCTCTAGCGCTATTGAAAGCTGTTTCTTTCTATTCAGTGAATATTCTCTCGTTATTAAAAACTCAAAGAACGAAAGAACTTCAAGCCTCTTTAAGGCTATAGTAGCAGGTTTTGCTGATTGAAACGTGACTAAAGCCATTTTTATTCCTCTACTCTTAAGTCTTGAAAGCATTGCTTTGAGCTCTGGGTCTGGTGAAGCACCGAGGGCTGCTCTAACCTCCTCACTCTCTACAAGATCAAACGCCCTCTTTCTGAGCTCTTCATTACCTTCTGTTGTCTCTAAAATGCTTGGTCCCAGCGGTTTCAATGGGTGATCTGTCCTTATTATTTCCCTGACTTTTTCTCTAAGCTCATCCCAGTCTATATCTAATGTCACAAGGGTTCCATCCATATCAGTTACTAAGAACTCATATCGACTCATTTTATCTCACTGAAGCCTAGAGTTAGCCTCCTGGGGCTCCATGAAAAACTGAGTACTTCCAAACCATTTCCCATAGGTCTTCTTCCCTTAAAGTCTCGGCTTCAACTATGATCTTGTCTATTTTGCGGAGAAGTTCGTGGTGTCTTCTCTCGTCTTTAAGAATGTAATCCACCAACAACCTCATTCTTTCATCCTTTATATGCTCGAGTAAGGTTGAGTAGGTCTCAATTGCTTGTTTTTCAAGCTCTATGTGTCTCTTTATTTGTCCACCAATCCTCTCGCTCTCTTTTTCAGTTAAAAAGACCTTTGCCCCAGATATCAGGGCAACCATTGCTTCCAACATGTTTGCGTGTTTCATAGAATCTAGAGCTATTCCTCTAATCAATTCCCTTACAAGCACGTTTTCAACGCCTTTAACGCTCTTTTTTCCCTCCTCTACTATCATATTCTCGAGATCAATCTGTTTTTTCAAGAACGAGATTAGTTCTTGTCCTTCCAATACCAACGAACAACCCCATCAAGTAAATCATCTGAAAATAAATTAAGATTCACGTCAAGATTTTCAAGAAGAGCTGAACTTGTTTTGAGCTTCAGGGAATAGAACTCACTCCTTATCCTAGAAGTCTTACTCTTTGTTTATCTCTCCTTTCTTAGCGATGGGAGAAGTCCTCCTATGATAAGACTTTCTAACAGCTTTCTATCATGCCAAAGCTCATTAGCCCATTTCTATGCCTAAGTTTCCTGCTATGTCTGTTATAAAGAACTTAATCGCATAGAGAACTGCATTAAACTCGGATTGAAAGTTGCTTATGTTAAGTCCCTCTAATGGGATTGATTGGGTAGTTCCTATGTTCCCCTCTTCATCTATATCATATCTAACCTCTGCTAAGTTATAATGAGTACTTAACAGTTTTTTGTAAAGATTTAGTTCTTTTTCTTCAGGAATCATTGATTTCGGAAGGATATAGCCCCTAATTATTAGCCAAGGGCCCGCGGCCCATACCCCCACAGTAAAAGGCTTGTCCTCGATGGACCAGTTACTTAAGATTAAACCTTTCTCCTCATCTAGGGTGTATTTAACACCCATTTGATCCAAGAAGGACCCTACAGTTTTCAGAATCCCAGAACTCACGAATTACACCTTTGTGACAGTTTAGGACTTTGTTGAGTTATAAGTTTATGGTTTCAAAATTGTTCAGGCGGTTCCTACCTCCCTGCCAAGGAGCAGGTTCATGAGCTTTTGCAAATCTATCTCAACTCTGCTTCTCCAACCCACAATGACCTCGTCTTCCTCACCAAGAGAAAGGTATCCCATTCTAAAGAACCTCTCTATTATGGCTCTAGCCCTCCATGAGGGCATTTTCTTCTCAAGCAGTTCATCTATCTCCTTTCTCTTAACCTTGCCACCTCTTGATAGGATTAAAGAGAGACATGCTGTTAGAGCGGCCATTTCGTCTATCCTCCATCCAGAGCCCCTTATCTCGGGCCAATCTGGGGGGTCCTTAAATGTAACAAAAAAGCTACTGTAAAGGAAATCTTGCTCACTTTTGGGTTTCTCTCCTTCCTGCGAGATTGTTTCTACTCTGAGACCTATTTTCTCCAGCTCCTTGTTAAGCAGGTCAATCACTTGAAGGTAGTTCCTCCCAAGACCTTTCTTAAGCTCCCATCCCTTGACTCCTGGCTTAGAGTGGGTTCTAAAGAAGAGCATATGAGCTGCCCTCTTTAACTTAGCTCTTAATTCCGCCTCCTCTGACATTTCTCTTCTTCCACCTCTCTTCATCTATAGGTATTGCAAGTGAAACTTTGTTTCCCGTTGGCTTCTCCAAAGGAATGAGCCACATCTCACCAGAGAGAGGATCTCTCCTTATCGTGGCTCTCCCATAACTGCAGAGGAAACTCACAAGATAGGCTCTTTTTATTGTCTCTTCAAAGGTTTCTGCACCAATGAACTCCCAATAGGGAACCTCGCCCCCCCTTCTGTCAGCCTCTTTCCTTAGTCTTTTTTCTTCCGAGTTCAGGAAGGACAAGAATTCCTCTTCAGAGGCAAATCCTAATGTTGCTAACTCTGAGAGAGTAAGTGTTCCAGCTGATTCACTTGCCTCCACCAGCTCTAGCCTTCTTTCTTCAAGGGATGGAAGAGTTCTCCAATATTCCACAGCTTTCTCAAGAAACAGAGGAGAAATGCCTCTTGCCTCTACAATTGGTCTCCAACTCCTCCTTAATACATCTGCAAGGTCCTTATCTTCCAACTTCTCTATTTTCAGAAGGACCAGAAGAGGATCTAAGAACATAAGGGAGGATCTATACCTAATCCATTCTTCTTGCTTTAAAATCACTGAAGTAAGGCCTAGAACTGCTTCTAGGTCCAAGTAAAGCTCTTCTTCGGTCTCTAATTCTGGGAGCAATTTCCTTAATTTTCCAAACAGCTGAACAACATCTACTTGGAAAGGATCGGTCTCTTCTTTTAGAGCCTTCTCGCACAAGTCAAGTATCCTAAGCAAGATTTCTCTTCTCTTTTTCAGCTTAGATTTCATTTGGAGCACCTTTCTTGCGAGCAGTGATCAACTGATGAATTAACACCTGATGATTGGTACAACACTACTACGCACAATCGAACTATCGATCCAACTAAATAAATGAGCTCTCCTCCTTTTAACTCAAGGCTGAAACGTCAAATAAAAAGAGCAACCTGAATAAGTCAAAATTTCAGGCCAAATCCTTACTAAGAAGAGTTTACCGCTTTTTTGACAAGAATCCAGCCAATTTATTGATTTCAAAAAGGACCATGCCCAATCTTGCATCTTGGAACACACAGCTGTCAGAAGAAAATCGTCACCTGATGGAACTAAAACGATAAATCCTTCAGAGCCAGCTACTAGAGCTCTTTTAAATTCTCCCTTTTCCAACTCCTCAGTTATCCTCGAGGCAATGCTGAGTAATGCAGATGACATAGCCGCTACTCTTTCCTCACCAGAACCTGATGGAAGCGAAGAAGCCATTATAAGGCCATCTAGAGTTACGAGAGCTAGTGCTTCCATTCCAGGAGTGCGTTTTACAAACCCCTCTAAAAAGGAGTTAAGATCCGAACCTGACGCTGACATAAACGTTCACCTTGGCTGGTGAAGCTGAGGTTGAAAAAATAAAAGTTTGAGGGGATTTTTTGCGTGAAGAAGTTTTCATCCCGACAAAATCACTCAATACTCTTCCTTTGCACATTTTTACACTCTTGACAACGACAGGGCTACTTAAACCTCATAGATCTAACTAACCTCTCTAATCTTTGATGCTCCTTCAACATTCTGGACTACAATTATATGAGTGCCTTCTTTTAACCCAACTAACCTCCTAGGCGTAACGAAAATGCTCTGTCCTCCTGCTTCTTTAAGTATCTCGAATATCTGCTCGAACATTCTCTCTCTATTGGCAGGATCCATGTGAACGTCAAACTCATCCACTACTCTTATGGGGGACTTCATCTGTTTCTGTAAAGAAAGGAGAAAAGCTATAATTGCAGTACTTCTTTCCCCTCCGCTCTGCGTAAAGGGATCAAGTTCCGCTAGAGGAGCTCCTCTATATCCTACGAAGATCCTAAGACCGGCCTTCTCGACATCCTCTAGGTCAGTTAGCCTAACTTCACCCTTGGCATCAAGCCTCTCAAGAATGTTGTTTAAAGTCTCGTTTATCTCACCAATTAAAGCTCTGAGCCTTCTTCTCCAGAGTTTGCTCCTTTCTTCGAGCTCTTTTATGGCGGCTTTTTTATTTTCTGCAAGGATTCTCACCTTCTCTCGAAGTTCTTCAAGCATCTTTGAATAATTCAAGTACATCTGTTCAGTTTCGTCGGATACGTCCGCTAGGCTTGATAGTTTGGCTGAAGCAAATCTTATCTCCTGTATTATCTCTTCAGGGGATCTTTCTGTTTCTACCTTATGGCCGAGGTTCATTGCTTCGCTCTCAAGCTCTGAAAGCTTCTGTTCTGCCTCTGATAACTTTCTCTTAAGTTTTGATATTTCGCTCCGCACCATTTTCAGTCTGAATTCGCTTAAGGCTCTCTCGATAGATGCCTCTATTAGTTCTTCTTGTTTTTTGAAGAATGAGGATTTTAGTGCTTCAACTTTTGCTCTTGCAGCTTCAACGCTCTTCATTGCATCCTTTATCGATTCTCCTGAAGACGCTTCCGTCCTACCTAATGCCCTTTCTTCGACGGAGAGATCTAAGAAAGCTTCCTCTAAAGATTCCCATGACTTTTTTAGGGCTTCCCTTGCCTCTTTAGCCCTTTTTTCCGCTTCTTTTAGCCTATTTTGCCATTTTTCAGCTTCCAACTCTCTTTGAGCTATCCTGGCCCTTATTTTTTCCACATTCTTTAGCTGTAAGTTCCATTTAGACCAAGCTAGCTCGAGTCTCAGTTCCTTAAGTTTCTCCTTAAGCTCTCTCTTCTCAAGAAGCCTTTTGTATTGCTCTTCCCAGTATCCCATTGTCTTTTCGCTCTTTGAGAGAAGCTCTTTCAGGGACTCTTCTTCGCTAACGATTTCCTCTAATTTTTTCCTCGCATCTAGGATCCTCTCTCTATATTCATGCAAGCCGGCTGCCTCTTCAACAAGCTTCAGTCTGTCCTGTGGGGATAGGCGACTGAAATCGCCTACCATCCCTTGATGCATTATGATAAGCATGTTATTGGGGTTTATTCCAAGACGAGAGAGTCTGTAGACGACTTCTGCCTTATCTATTGGCTTATAGTCCATTTCAAACCAGTAAGT
>Ga0164310_10000516_pt1 | contig 20621 bp, 18 predicted proteins | sample GuaBasSedimGuay1_FD_121795 | JGI IMG/M metagenome (GOLD analysis project Ga0164310, IMG submission 121795) | Subseafloor sediment microbial communities from Guaymas Basin, Gulf of California, Mexico - Guay1, Core 4569-9, 0-3 cm | ecosystem: Environmental > Aquatic > Marine > Hydrothermal vents... | reverse complement strand
GTGGCGATGAAACATTATCTTCAGGTTACCGATGAGCATTTTACCAAGGCGACTCAAAAAGCGGTGCAGTACGCAGCCGCTGAGCGTAGCACGGGCTCGCACGACAAAAAATGGGATATCGAAAAACCCCCTGAAAACAACAATTTGCGACTCGGTGCGAAGCGATGTAACTCCTTGCAAACAAAGGAGATGGGCCTTACTGGACTCGAACTTCAAGATGTAACCGCCTGCAATTGCAGCAGGTTATATGATTCACCAAAACCAGGCGATGCATTTTCCGGTGCAGTTTTGGCTGCTTCTATTTTGTCAGATTCTGACCTCCAGTTCTTAATCGCCAACTGGGCCAAGCTGCCGGAGGGAATCAAGTCCGGCATACTCGCGATTGTAAATGGGAGCATAGATTGAGCTGTTCACGGTTCTCTTAACCCCGAGGAGGTGGCCAGATTTTAACTGTAGGCGTATAACTACTGAAAAAAACAGCGGCGACCGTCCACGAGACGACCGCCGCTGGACAGCAACAGATGTTAAACGAAAACGATAAGCAACCTGTTCAAGGCGATTCTATTTCCTGCGACGCCTTACCAGCGTCAGCAAACCACCGAGGCCCAGCAAACTCATCGTCACGGGCTCAGGAGTAGTTATCGCAATCGCATCGGCAAAAATATGACCGTCAGTGCTATGGCCAGTGTCGTTCGCATTGCTCAGCACTACCTTGAGCGTGCCATCCGTAATGGTTACATTTCCTAATTTCTCGAACCATTCATCATCGGATTCACTATCCGTAATTTTAAGATCATGAGCGGGCGCATATGTATTCTGATCTACAGTTTTCGACAAAAGCTCGCTACTACTATCAGAGATGGCGTACTCTGCGGCAGTGGTTGCTGAAGAATATTGTAGCCAGATGGCGTAGACCGTATAGATGCCATCATCCAATCCACCAAAAGACCAAGTTGCAGTAGCACCAGTCGATTCGGAGTAGCTTATAGCACCATCGAATTTGGGTGCGAAAATATCTTTCGTACTATGGTTCCAGGTGCCAATATTCGTATAGTCAGAGTCCAAATCGTCGATGACCATCGGCGTTGCCAGTGCGGAACCTGCCAGTGAAGCCACAACAAGCATCATTAACACAATTACAGATAACACGGTACTAAAACATTTCATCTTGTTTCTCCCTAACATCATCCACAAAATATTTTGTCCGCCGGACCATCCGAGCGAACCTTCTTAAACTTACCGCTACCAATACCTGTCTCCATTATGGAGTCGCAAGATCATCACTCGTATTTGTGAGCAGAGTCTTCCAAGCGAACTAGCGTCGCAGTATATTATCGGCATTTTGTGCAAGCCCATAAACGAACCCTCGAAAAATTATTTCCAAAGGTAGATTTTTATCTTCCCAAAGCCCATAATGGTTTCTTGTCCATAACCTGGAGAAAAGCGATGTTTTTTTACATGAATCAAAAAGGTGACAAATATTTCCTCCATACCATCAAAACAAAGACTGGAATAGTTCTATACACTATGAAAAAGACGGCTGACGGGGCCTTGGCTGAACTGCCGGAAGGGTACGAAGTCGCGGAAAATGTCAACGGGAGGGTCTCGGTTCGCAAATTCCGGCCCAGGCTGATTAGTCCGCTTGAAGAAAAACTGGTCGAATCAGCCTTAAAAGCTCTTGGCCTTTCCGAGTGTCACATTGAAATCAAAGGCAAGACCATTACGATCTTCGAGTCTGATTTTAATTCCGCGGCATTCAAAAGGGATGCCGGTGTTTTTGGAAGCGATTTTGCTGAAAAGTTGGAAACTTCGTTTCGTGAGAAGCTCGGCGGTGAGAGTGCTGACATATTCATGAAAAGACAGGTTGAAACCCTCACCAAGGCCATTGTCAAAAACCAACTGTATTCGCCTGCTTTTCGATTAACTCTGTGCGAAAAAACACACAGAATATTTACAGTCCAACGCGTGAGTTCCATGGGCGATCACGGATGGCTATATTTAGAAGAGATGCTCCTCTCTGAAGCACTTGATAAATATCTTCCACATATAGGGAAGGACAGCTTTTTTGACCTGATGTGATGGGCGTGGATAGAGAAAGGCGAGGAAGAGTGTGCTGGCTTAATGAGGCCTTGTTGGATGATTCTGTTTTTGACAAGGCGGGCTATGCCATGAACGGAGAGAAGTCGTATGTCGCATGAGAAAAAAAAGTGTGATCTATCATGGTTCGGGGTAAAGAAAGCGGTCTCCAGTCTTGAGGATGTAGACTTGGTCAAGCTTGTTGGCGACTTGTACCGTTTGTCAGAAGCGAACAGAAACTTTCTGTATTCTCGTTTTGTGCCAAAATCAACAACACTAAAACCATACCAAAAACTTATTCATGAGGGTGTCTGCCCCGACATAAATAGCGAGTTCAATTTTCGCCAGGCCAGAAAAGCAATCAGTGATTACGCCAAAGCCTCCGGCGATGCTGTTGGCGAGGTGGATTTGATGATCTACTATGTAGAGTGTGGAAATCGATTCACTCTTAATTATGGCGATATCGACGAGCGATTTTATGATTCTCTTTTGTCCATGTGCGAGAAAGCCGCCGGCAAGGTTTTATCCTTGCCCAGGAAAGAGCAGGAGGCGTTTCGTGAGCGAATGCTGGATTTGGTCGAATCCTCATCGGGAATTGGCTGGGGCTATCACGATGGTCTTGGGGACATTTTTTACAGGGCATTTCCCGAGAGCTAACATTGGCTTAAATTTCCACCGTTGGTCTTGACACGTTAGTTTTCGTTAGTTTTCGTTCTTGCCATGTCAGTAGCCAGTCATTACTATGTTGCTTTGACGACTACCTAGGCAGTGTTTCTAAAATTTCACAGTTCTAAAATTTCACTTGAAAAAATGTCGTAAATGACGATAAAAGAACCATGGAAATAATTGCTGCAAGTTTTCTTCAGAAGTACTCCGCAATTGAGATTCTCTCCAGCCAATGGGGTGTCGGAATTGCAGCTTTTATTGCTGCACTGGTTGCGACGCCTATTTTTCGTTTTATTGCTTACAAAGCCAAGATTGTAGATCGACCTGACGACCTTCTTAAGCCACACAAAAGGCCGACTGCCTATCTGGGAGGTTTGGGGATATGCACCGGATTGATGGCCGGGCTGACAACCTACCTTTGCTTTATGCCTGAAAATTCCATTGATTGGCAAGCCACGAGGGACGCTTTATCAAATGGACAATTTGACAGCCTGCTGAAGAATCCTGTATGGAATCTTTTTGCGATAATGTTAGCCAGCCTGTTAATTATGCTTGTGGGCCTGTTGGACGACATCAAGGATATCAAGCCAAAGAAAAAAGTGCTGGGCCAACTCGCTGCTGCTGCGATACTGTTGATAGGCGGCGTTGGGACATATATGGTACGGGTTCTTACCGCTCCGATTGGCATTCATCTTCCGATATGGCTTGTTGTAATTTTAAGCGCGATGGGGTGCCTGGTGCTTGTAGTCTCCACATGCAATGCGACCAATCTACTTGATGGCCTGGATGGTCTGTGCGGAGGGGTTACAGCCATTATCAGCCTGGGGTTCCTGGCTTTGGCGGTCTGGCTTGCTTCATGGGGCAGATTTCCGGGAACAGATGAACTGCGAGTTGGCCTGTGTATGGCCATGGCTGGCGCGATTTTGGGCTTCCTGCCATACAATATTCCACCAGCTAGTATTTTTATGGGCGACGCTGGCAGTATGCTGCTGGGATTTTTCGTAGCGACAATGATGGCCCTATTTTGCCAGGAGGGGAACCTCCGTTGGCTGCTTGCCGCGATTGTTATTTTCGCCCTTCCGATTATTGACACGAGTCTGGCTGTAGTTCGCAGATTGCGGGCGGGCGTGAGTATTTTCTCCGGTGACCGCAGCCACCTCTATGACCAGCTCGTTGACCGAGGAATGACGGTCAAGCTTTTCTATGTCTTGGCCTTTGCATCGGCCTGCATGGCTGTGATACTGGCGATTGAGCTTCGTACCAGATATGCGCTTATTATTTACGCCACACTGTTTCTATTTACCTGGACGCTTCTGTGGATTCTGGGCATGACTAACCCATCTCAAAAATCTTCTGTTGTTGGCCATAGGGACCGAAAGGCTGTAACTATTCACAAAAAACCTGCAGATGATGCAGCCTAAAGGTAATGTAAACGGGGATATGGAAAACTAACTTGCTATACTTGAGTGTTACAAGCGATCTGGGAAGGTGTAATCGGAATCGGAGATGTTTCCCCAATCTGGATTATTTCTAGTGACGAACCATACAGATAGAGCCATGAGGCATAAGAAAAAAAATATCCAAGGAATAAGCAGGATGAACAAGCAAAGCCTCGCCACCCTATCAACCACACGTTTAATATATGCAAAAGCCAACGTGTTCACCTCTATTTATACTACCAAAAGTGATTTTTGTTTGCCTGTACCACGACCCGGCCATAGGTGCATTTGATTACTTGAACTCATTGCATCCAGCCTGATTATACTGCTCTACGCGTTTCAGGTATAGTTAGAAAGAGGCCTCTAAAATTTTAACACGCAAAACCCTTGGGGCTAACCGAGAACTCTGGATGACCTTAGCAAACAAACCGACAAATCAATGCTGCCATAAGGTGATGTGAAAAAGGGGCTGTAAAATCTACAGGCTGCCCCTAGCTGGCTAATAATAATCGGCGACATCGTGCCAGTCGGCCCCACGCCTAGTTAAGAGCCAGAGCAGACATAAAAAAAGAAGCATCCATGGAGCAAGAAAAAGGAACAAACAAAGCGAAACGCCCTTATCAGCTACATTTTTAATATATGCCAAAGCCAATTTATTCACCTCTATCTATACCGCCCAAAACAATGTTACCTGTTTGCCTTTCGCAAGACAAGGATAATCTGTATTCCCACAAATTGTTTCTTTATAGTTGGCGGATTCAACTCTCAAGTGCGACATGTGAGTTCGTTACGCCGCGCGGCTAAAGTATACAATATCAGGCGGTCTGAAGCCCAGGCATTTTCGCGGGCGGGTGTTTAGCCAGCCCTCGACAAAAACAACCTGCTCACCGAAGAGGATCGTATCGAGATTTACGCAATGAAGCAAGCAGGAAAAAACAGAATAACATTGCCGTAAAACTGGGAGTACACTAATTTTTGTCTAGACAATGGGGAGGGGTATACAGCCGACGCTGTCGAGTAAACGATTGTTGCTCTAATGAGAGTGCTGCCCAGGCGAAATCATACGCTGACCGTTGATAACGGCAAGGAATTTGCAAACCACGAATCGGTTGCCCAAAAACTTCAAATCAAGGTGTACTTTGTCGATCCGTATAGCGCCTGGCAACGCGGATTGAATGAGAATACCAATGGCCTGATTCGTCAGTATGTGCCCAGAGGAAGTGATATACGAAGCCTGACGGTTCCTCAGGTACAATACATCATAGACCGCTTAAATAGCAGGCCCAGGAAATCCCTGGGCTTTTTAACACCCAATGAAGTATTTTATGAACGGAAAAAATTAACAGGATAGGAAACCAGGATTTGACTCGGTTGCACTTGTGAGTTGAATCCGCCTTTATATAAAGACACCCAAATCTTGATTAGCCCCCATAAAGTGGATATAATACCCCCAGTGAAAGTGGTAGTTAATGTCCGAAGAAATAAAAATTCGATGCTGCATTACCGGCGAGGAGAGAACGACTACGCCCAAGGTCAATGGTAGTCCCAGATTGCCGAGAAATTGGAAGTGGCACAACGGAAAAATCTACAGCCAGAAGGCGTGGCAACAACACTATGTGTTGCGTAGTATCGTCATCCCCATAGCCGCTCCAGTCGGGGTCGAATGGCCACAGTTAAACGAGGCTCTCAAAAGAGCCTGGAGAGCCAGTACTGGATTAGCGAACTGGCTTATGACTGAATTGGCCAAGCGCGATATTATCCGCACGCCAGAGATGACAAAAATGCCCGCTGCTCCCGATATTAGCCACGCTGAAATCAGTAAGCAATTTCCGGAAATGGTTGCTGGCACGATTGCGGCCATGCGCCAAAACCTAATTAGAAAATATCGCAAATCCAGATTTGATGTAATTTGGACTAGATCCGCCAGCCTACCGTCATTTCGCTATCCCATGCCTTATCCTTTTTCGAACATCTCCTGGAAAGCCTCGCGGACAGAGGGTGGTGACAGGCTGGTAACATTCTCCTTACCTGGACAGAGAGTAACACTGCGGCTGCGTGGTGGCCATCAGTTCGCTAGGCAATTGGCAGCATTTGATCAACTTATTGCTGATGAGGCTGCCAAGGGCGAATTGAGTATCTATCGCAGGCGGGCTAACAGCAATGACAATCGTGCTGGCCACACAGACCGGGCTGCGGGTGGGGGAAACCGTCAGTACTATCGCAATATGGTCAAGATGTGCCTTTGGGTGCCCAAAATGCATTCGAAAAGCCCTCAAAGCGGCACCTTACATGTGCGTACTGACCCAGCCAGTCTTTTGATATATCATATTGATAAAGAACCGCCCAAGTATATCCATGCAGACCATGCGAAACGGTGGATCGCAGCATATCGCAAACAGCTGCAACGACTAAACGACGACACCAAGGCAGAAAAACGTCGGCGGCGTCGCCTGTCTCTTGGACTTAACGAGCATCGCAAAATCCTAGCCCGCAAGCATGCCAATCGCATGGACTCTCTCTGCCACGAGACAAGTATATCAATCGCGAAGTATGCTGTCCGTCGTGGCGTAGAGGCCGTGGAATTCGACGGGAGTTGCCACGATTTTGCAGAACCGTTCCCTTGGTTTAAACTGGCTGAGATGATAGAATACAAGCTTGCCGAGAGGAACATCGAGATTCGCTGCAAAAAGGCAGCGGACGCTAATTGAAAATTCGGGTTTTGGGCCACCGTCAGGCCCAGCGCGATGGCCCCTCCGGCCTGGTAGTCGGTAGGGGGACGCGGAACGCCGAACTTAAGAGCCGTGGATATCCGCATCAGCGGCGGCCCACGGAACCCCAATGCGTGGGGTATTTTTATTATTGAATTACAGTATTTTGGCTGTTGCCCCACGCAATATGAGGGTTGCGGGGTGGTAGAAAGGTTAAAGAATCGTTCCTGAAAAAAGTGGTTTAGGCGGCGGATGGCGTGTAGGCTGGGTGGGCTGGGGCGAGTAGCTCAATGCGGAGGTAGTTATTGCTATGAATCCACCTGCCGCTCGGTCCGCCACTACGCCTATCGACAACTATGCAAACCACCGCTCGACATTCTCTACCAACTACTCAGGCAGAGTGGATTCACCAAACGAGTACATCTTTTTTACTGACAACTAAAAGCTGATAGTGATAGCTCCCTTATATACACATTACTCATCACCCCATGGCTTTGCAGTTGGGTAGCGAGTTTGAACCCAGATTTTTGATATAGACGATTGGCAGGTTCGTTGTCAGCAGCGACCAGGACTTTTACTTTGTCGATGCCGCGTTTTTTGCATTCTTCAAACCCTGCCTCGGTCAACTGTTTTGCAATTCCTTTCCCTCTGCCTGTCGGTGCAACAACAATGGAAAGAAGTTCAGCGTCAGGCAGGTTCATCTGTTTCATTTTCTTTGGGTAGAATAGGTTAGCCCACACTTTTTTAATGTTCTGAACTGAAAGCATTTTCCTGGCCAGGATAAAACCAAACTTAAAACTTTTTTTCAAAGCTACGTATTTATATAGTTTTGACAGATTGGTTGAAAACGCTACAAACCCCAAAACCTTATCATCTTCCACAGCTACAAACCCGAAGCTGTTTTCATCTTCTGCGATAGCTTCATAAAGAGCGGTGACAAATCCCACCCCGAGCGAACTTATAAAACCAGTCGAGATTCCCTGGATATGAAGCCTTGCAACGTCGGCTGAATGAAGTTTGGTGATGGGTTTAATCATTTGATTTGTCGGCATTTTTCAACAAATTCAATCTATGTTCAACAACGGCTTTTATCATATCTTTTCGGTCAAACATTTGTTCAATTCTATTTCTTCCCGCTTGCCCCATATCTTTTCGTAATTGTGAATCATTGGCAAGATTTTTTAGTGGCGTAATTAGGGCTTCATAACTCTTAGAGTCAACAAGAAAGCCGGTTTTGTTATTTTCGACCGATTCTCGGGGCCCAATGACATTTGTTGAGACCACTGGCAAACCCATTGCTTGAGCTTCCAGATTAACTTCCCCAAAACCCTCTCGATAAGTTGGCAAGCAAAATATATCCATGGCCGCATAATATGGTGGCGTATTTATTTGCCATCCTACTACTTTAATCCTTGTATTGTGCCTTATTATTTGCTCTGTTGATGGTAATAGCCTGTCTTTATCCTCTTGTTCGCCAACCAATAAGAGATAAAGCAGGGGGATTTTGTTGCAAATCGCATCAAAGGCCCTCACCAGCTCATTGATTCCCTTGTCACCAGTGAGCCTTGCAACGGTTCCTACGACAATAGCATATTCTGGAATAGTGGTATTGTCACGAATTCTATTACGAGAGCTTTCCCACTTTTCAGGTGTAAACTCTTCTAGATCAACACCACACGCACTGCCATTAAGCATAACTTCATACTTTGCCCTTTTGCCCAACCCTTCACTTAAAGCGAAGTCAACCATTTCATGAGAAATTGGAATGATTTCATTACTCAATTTACAAATAATTTTTTCGAAAAATTTAAAGACGAAACGTTTCATACCCTTTTGGCCCGTATAATATAATCCCCAAAGAATATAAATACGAATGGGAGCTTTAGCTAGAAAAGCAGCTATTGCACCTAACAAAGAAGCTTTGGGGGTACTATATTGGACAATGTCGAATTTTTCTTTTCTAAACAGTTTATAGAGTTGATATATAGCCTTGGCATCCCGCAAGGGGTTTATTTTTCTCGATAACCGTACGGGATAGTACCTTGTTTCTGCAGGTATTAACTCTTTCAATTTTTCATCATTTGCGCAGACCACCGTAGTTGTAAACCCCGCCTTATTCAAAGCTTCTATTTGTCCCTTATAAAACGCTTTTATAGAAGCTGAGACCGTAGTAATAATACAAAGTTTTGCATTTTTCTTTTGCATATTTATTTTTACCATAATACACCTATCTGATTTACTGTTTACAACCCTTGGGAAAAACACACCCTGATTTGATGGGCAAACGTGTATTCTTGATTCTTTTAATCTCCGATATATACGACTCAACCTCAGCATTAGTTAACCGGTTATAACGTTGCGACAAGAGTTTTCTTTTTGCACCTACTGCACAGAAGATTATTTCTGCTATCATCTTCATATATTGCATAAAAAAACAAAACAAGGCTTTATAAAAACACCCCTGTTTTTGATAATATCCAAAAAGATATATTGAACTCATATAACGATCTCGGCATTGTTTTTTAAGACTATAGGAAAACTCGAGCCTATAATAATATAAAGGCTCCGGTATATTAGCAAATTTACTGCCTTGATAGCTTCTTAGCCATAAATTAAAATCCTGCCCTAAATGAATCGTTTCGTCATAGCGGTGTTTTTCATGCCAAGATTTTCGAGCAATGATTGAAGCGTGGCATAATCCAAATGTACGAGCGGGCTTCATGCAGATTTCAGCATGGGATGTTGGGGCAAAATTATTTCCTAATGGAATATCATCCAAATCTAAGTAAACTATTCCAGTGCCTGCAACATCAAGCTTTGGATCCTTTAGGAATAACTCTAATTGTTTTTCTATACGTTTAGAAAAACAAAGGTCATCCGCATCCATACGAACAATATACTCCCCTCGAGCCAAATCGATTATTTGGTTTAACCTTGCAGCTAATTTCTTGTTTTTCCCATCACTAATAATTCTTACCCTTGGGTCATTGATAGACTTTGCGATTCCAAGACTATTATCGGTCGAGCCATCGTCAACTAAAATCAATTCCCAATCCTGAAAGGTTTGAGCAAATATGCTTTTAATTGCATCTAAAAGGTATTTTTCTGCGTTATAAAAAGGAATCCCAATTGTAACCAATGGGTTAGACATACTTCAAATCTCCGATATACAATTTAAAAACTTTTTTACCTGCTGTTTAACGGTAAATCTTTGCTTGACTGTTTCGAGTGCATTTTGGGCTAATTGTTTCCTAATATTCACGTCTGTCAATTTTGTCAGAGTCTTCGTTAATTTTTCAATAGCATTCAAAGGAACTAAAAAACCATCTTTTCCATTTTTAATTATTTCCGGCACACCACCAACAGAAGTGGAAATTACAGGTGTCCCTAAAGCCATTGCCTCCAAAATCGTTCTTGGAAATCCTTCCGTTGTACTCGTTAAAATTAAAATATCAGCTTTTGTTATCACAGCGGGTACATCTGACCGCCAACCTAAAAAATGTACTTTTTCTGCAAGGTTTAACTCTGTACATAATTTATGTAAGGAATTTTCATAATCCATAGGAAGATTATTGGGAGTATCACCACAAATCCACAAAACGCTATCGGGATATATTGCGGCAAATCCAGAAAAAGCTTTAATTGCCATAGTGTGATTTTTAAGGGGAATTAGTGTGGCCGGTAGTATGATTTTGAAATCTCTGTTTAAATCGGGCAATCCCTTTTTTAATTCTGCTGTATTATTAATTTCATTAATATCTATACCATTATAAACAATAGCTAATTTATTTTTTGCCCAATTCAATTGGCGAAATAAATTCAAAGACTCTGAATTGTTGCCAACTATTAACTTCAACCTTTTCCAGTCTCTAAGGCAATACCATTTAAGAGGAGAATGTTTCCCTCTTATAAACATCAAAGTTGAAAATTTATTGCCCACTGCCCGCCCGAGGCAAAACATAAACTTTTCAGAATTTAACCACACAACTTGAGGATTAAGTTCTACTATTTTTTTCCTAAGTAATCTGATTATCTGACTAATTTCTCGATAGGCCTGCAGCATTTTTACTAATCTCACAATTAACAACCGGCCTCCTATTATTTGTCTTTTTGCATTTGGCAAAAGAATTTGGTATGGAATGCCATAATACTCCAAAGCTTCTATATATTCACTGCAACAGCCCCCAATATCCAATACCATTATCTCGCACTTGTTTTTTAATTCATTAAGAAGAATAACTGTACTTTTTATCGACCCACCAAAATGGGTAACCGAATCTAAAAAAACAACTGGATTTTTATTATTACGCATCAAACTTCACCCATCTGCTCAACTATATTTCCATCTACTACAAAAAAGATTTGTTTGGTACACATCATTCTGACCACCACAAACGGAACCGCAATCTTGTCTATTAGAAAATACACAAAATTATCCGAGTCGCCAGCTAAAGTTATAAAAGCTAAATTAATAAAAATAGGAACGAGAAGTAAAAACGCATCTGTTGAATGCCTAGCAAGCAACTTTCGGCGAAAACGACCTGTAAAATAACCCCATAAGGCAAATAAAGGTATGATGCCAAATAAACCAAAATTTAGCATGGCTTCGCCCGCTAAACCATAGACCCTGGTGGATTTTTTCCCAGGTGTGTACGGGTCATAACTGCCTTTATCTCTTTGGACTTCTGTGCCCGCAGCATTTTTGCTCCAACTATGCGGTTTGTCTGGAAATATCCAATAGGGCACATATGCAACAGCACTATATAAATAAGTTTTACCAAATCGATAATCATATTGGTAAGGTTTGCCCTGCAATATATAAACAATAGCAGCTTGGATATCAGTTCTTGATAAATCACCAAGAAGCATTCCTTTGAAAGTACGTTTACTTTCCACTTGCAAATTTTCAATAGTCTCTGCTCCAGTAAGCAGCTCAAAAGACTGACGACCAAGTGTTTTATAAAAACCGTAAATATACATAAAAAACAAAAAAGGTATTAGGCCAACTAATATCATTTTTATAGTAACTCTTCGCCAAAAAAAGTGTACAATACCAACTGCCCAGAATAATCCCCAAACAACTACACTTCGACTCCCCTGCAAACCACTAACATAAAACTGGCAAACAAGAAACGCTACCAAGACTACTGATACGGTAACAATACTTGCTTGTTTCTTTAATCTCTCCTTCATATAAACAATAGTTAAAACAATTAGCAGTAATGGCGGGGCAGAGTGTCCAAGAAGCATAAATGGTCCCATTCCGCGGATGCCAAAACCTGCACCGTACTCGCGCCAGTCCATAATTCCAGACCAACCACCAAACGCAGCTAAAAAGATCGTCTGACCTATGAAGGCGACAAGAAAAGCCACTGGTGCTACTATCATTGCTCGGTTTGGATCTATATTCCAATGAGACACTTTTAATGGTTTTTTGCTATTGAATGCCATGAATTGAAACAGGTTGTAAAAAATTAAGCCCAAAATATTCAAGCATGCCATAGCGCCATACCAAGGCCGCCAATCAGATGGATTTGGAACATAAGGCACTTCCACTTCCCAAACAATTGCCAACAGTGGCGAAACAAAGAAAAAAAACAGTCCAAAAACCCCAATTATTCCTTTTGGATCAAAAACATCCCAGCGAGACCTAAACCAACCAACTGCGTCCATCCCAATAATAACACCACAAACAAAAATTGGAAACAGAGACCAATGAACAAATAAAAGATTAATAAACCCTACAAAAAATACTATGAATAAACAAACAATAATAGAGATTATCAAGTCTGATATTCTGGAAGATTCTGTTCTTTGACAATTGTCGCTATCAGTTTCTATTGACAAAAAAAACTCCTCATAATACCAGTACAACTAAAAAAGATAGTAACCGTTCACGCTGTTTTTCAGCCCAGAGAAATAAAAAAACAGCGTGAACGGTTACAAAAGATATATTTTTAGTCTCACTTAACCTAAAAATAAACTAAAAATGTAAGTTTTGATCGGCCTTTGTTTTATTGAATTGGTATAAGTGGTTATTTAGAAGCCCACCGCAACCATTCAAGCAGAGATTGATAACGTTGGTTTCTGAAAAATTAGTTAGACAATTCAGAGTTCACCAGTAGTGAGCATTTATCAACTGGTTCTTCCGGCGGTTTTTTGGGGGGCTCGCGCAATATTACAACGGTAGTGACAAAAATGAGCAGTATATTAACGCCCGAGGCTATAGACATCGCCCACGCAGCACCTTTAATGGAATAAGATGGAACAAGCAAGTAGCAGGATACGGCGGTTACTCCCGCAACAATCGTCCAGATTACAAGCGGTATTCTAAAATACCGTGCTGCCGTTACTCCATATCCAAAAAACGATGTAACATATGCAACAGCTCCAAACAACATTATCCAGTTAAACTCTTTATGATACACCGCATAATCAGCCGAGAATATCATTGTCAGAATAAACTTGCCGAAAAAGAACGTAATTACCAAGCCAGACACACCTAAAATGAATCCAACGGCAACCAGCTTCGTCAATAAATGCCTGAATGCAGTTTTATTGGTAACAAAATATTTTGCCAGCCTTGGGCAAGTTGTTTGTCCCAAAGCAGATATCACCATCTGTCCGGCAGCCAAAAGAGCAACCATAGCTGCATAATAACCAAGTGTCGTTTCACTATAATAATGCTTAATAAAATACTTAGTAATATTAACCTGCAGCGAAATCATTGCGGCGGTTATACCTATAGGTATTGACAGCCATACCAGCTGAGCAAGACCTCTCCAGTTTCGATAGACATCAGCAGATGTTTTATCCCCCATGCCAATTGCCGCTGGTAATTTTTTAATCACAAAATAATCATATAAAATAAATGACACAACTCTCACTAGAAGTAACCCGACAACTGCCAACAGAAGACTGTGGCAACACCAGATTACCAAAAAAAATACTATCAACCCAAACAGCCCCTGTATCATATTGCTGATTGAGAACATATCCATCCTTTCAGCTTTTTGCATTGCCGAAAGATACATCTCTCTGATAGACAGGAACCCCTGTCCGGCACCGACAATTATAATTAAAATTGCTGCATAAGCAGAATCGGCAACAACTGCTGCCACCACGGTAATCGCAAGGATTGTAACAACTGTAGTCAAAATTCGCAGAACAAGATAATCTGCAAAAAGATATTCGTTTTTTGCATCTGTGACAAAAACTACCTGCAGTTGAAGCTTACCAAAAATCGCAAATGGTATGACAATGGCAACTGCATATGAATATGTGCCGAGCATTTCTGGGCTACCAAGCTTTGCGAGGACAATGAATATCCCGAATTGACAAAGATAAAAAACCGAGTTGCCGAAAAAGGCCCATAAAAAATTCTTTCGCAAGGACAAAGATTTATTCATAGCAATTCCCACATCTCAACTTCTGTCTATTAGTATTTGATAAGTTTCTATCACTTTTGAAACGTGCAATTGCCAATCGAACCTTTCTTCTGCCAACTTCCTTGAGGCTTTGCCCATTTCTTTAAGCCTTTGATTGCCAGTAAGCATTTTACTAATAATTTTGCCAGCTATCTCGGGTTCATTTGTCGGTACTATATACCCATTGATGCCTTCACAAACCGTATCTGCTGCCATTTTTTCTTCAATTTCGTCACTTGCAAAAACAACCAGCGGTCTACCCTGAGCCACTGCCTGCAATGCTGATAGTCCCAAGTTTGGCCCATCTGCTGTCTGAATATATGCATCCATTAAAGCGGTTATTTCCACCGTATTCGTTTGCCAGCCCGCAAAAATCACACTATCCTGTAAGCCCAAATCCCTTACCTGTGCATCCAAAGACATTCGCTCAGGACCATCACCCACCAGTAATAACTGGGTTTCCGGACAGATTCGTTGAATGCTCGGCATTGCTGAGATAATCTTGTGACAACCTTTAACTCGATGCAACCTTCCAATAGAGCCAATCACAGGCCCTTGGCCAAGACCAAGCGTCTTTCTGAGCCTATCATCGGCGGGTTTAATCTTGAATTTTTCTAAATCTACCCCTAGGCTCGCCGTATGGATACGATCGGCTGGCACCTTTCCAATGTTCGTCAACTCATGGGCAATATAATCAGATACTGCTATAAAATTTAATCTAAGAAATTTTGTTACACTCACACCAGCTTTATTACCAATTAGCAAACGCTCAAACGGAACGTAATTGCCAAAAACATGCATAGGCGTATGAATGGTCGGTACCCCCATAAAACGGCCAGATAGGCTGCTCCAAAAGGCAAAATATAACATAACCGAATTTACAACATTGACATTGGTTTCGCGAATGTAGCTGTATAATTGTTTCCCTATCGATGAGTCAACTACGAGCCTAAGAGGCCCAAGTCTGCGAGAACACTTGTACTGATTAATTTCTAAATGCCGAACCTCATCGACAGGTCCCGGCTCGTGCAATACGGGACCACCAAACGCCATCGTCACTTTAATGTCACGTTCCACAAGGCTGTTCGCAAGGTCTATAAGATATCTCTCTGCGCCGCCGAGACTCATTTTATTACAAATTAGTAGCACATGCACCTAAGCAATCCTTCCAATTTTAATCGATACATTTCCGTAATTGACATTCACTTAACAAGCAAATCGCTGTAGGCGTCCATACTAAACACCGGAAGTCGACAATTTTACTGATTAACCAAATATTATCTATTACAAAATCAGCCCATGCTGAGCCTCATCACCACTTTGCCGCGGTTTCTGCGTGGTCGAACATGTCTCTTGCCATCTGCCCAAGTGCTAACTATGCTTTCGCATCCCCAGTATTTTTGCTGGTACCCCTGCCACTACAGCATAAGGTTGCACATCTCGTGTTACTACCGCTCCGGCCCCAACTTGCACTCCACGACCCATGACCACCCCGGGCAGAATAATCGCACCAACTCCTATGTCGCAGTCGTCTTCGATGACTACAGCCGCAAACTCAATTCGACTGTGCAAAATAGGCTTTAGGACACCCTCCTCCGCGTGAAAAGATGTGATAACTTTTACTCCTGGGCCTATTCCAATATTGTTACCAATAATTATATTACCTGCACTATGCAAGAAACATTGCTGACCTATCCAGGTTCCACTGCCAATGACCATCCGTCCATTGTAATAACCTTTAAGTATGGTGTTATGTCCAATATACACATTATCCTCAATCTCTATGTTTTCTGGATGAAAAACCAAAACACCCGGCTCAATTATAACATTATGACCGATTCGCTTGAATTGCGATCGTTCAAACTGACCTGAACCGTGAGAAACAGGTACCCGATTGTGCAATTGATGCTCGTCCATTTACTTCTCCAAAACATGTAAAACATCTTGCAATGCCCTTATAACATATCTCTGTTCAGACTCCAACATTTTCTCATGTAACGGCAAAGTCAATGAACATGCAAAAATCTGGTCGGCTACCGGAAAATCGCCCTGTTTGTAGCCATATTTAGTCCGAAAGTAACTGGTCATTGGCATATGCCAAGTCCCTATTGTCGTCTCAATGCCATGCTCCCTTAAACGAGTAATCAGTTCCACCCGATGTGGTGCGTACCTTCTCGGCAATAACACAACGTATGATTGATAAACGGGTTGGCTGCCTGCGGCTACCGTAGGGGCCCGCACGGATGTGTCCTGTAACAACTTATCATAATTCGCTGCTAAGCGGCGACGTGCCGCAATGATTCTATCGAGCTTAGCCATCTGAGTGATACCAAGAGCCGCTTGGAACTCTGTCATACGGTAGTTAAATCCTGCCATGATAAAATCTGGCAGTTTCGCTTCAGGGTCGAGGCCATGATTCCGCAAAGCTCTCAATTTTCGAGCCAATATTTTGTCATTGGTAACGACAAGACCACCTTCGCCTGTAGTGATTGCCTTTCGCGGATGAAAGCTAAAACAACCCAGTTTGCCTAATGTCCCTGCCTGTCTATCCTCTAGTGTGGTTCCCAGAGCACAGGCAGCATCTTCGATTACCGGCAAATCATATTCATCAGCCAATTTCGAGATGCCCTTCATGTCTGCCATCTGACCAAAGGTATGGACTGGCAAAATTGCCTTTGGTTTTTCGCTTTCTTGCACCGAGGCCATCAACTCAAAGAGAACCTTTTTTAAAGAGGCCGGATTCATATTAAATGTGTCTGGACAGATATCCACAAAAACAGGCTTGGCGCCACACATCTCAATAACATTTGCTGTAGAAAGCCACGAATAAGCTGTAACAGCGATAGTGTCACCGGGCTGAATACCTAAAGCCAATAGGGATATGTGCAAAGCAGCTGTACAGTTACTGACCGCAACCGCATATTTACTGCCCACATAATCAGCAATTATTTGTTCAAAAGCTGCTACCTTTGGCCCCTGCACAAGGTAGCCGGACTCAAGAACTTCCCTTACAGCCTGCAGGTCATCTTCATCAATAGAGGGTATAGTCAATCGAATCATTTACTTTTACCTCTTAAAAAAATCGGCAGTTCTGCGGATACCTTCTTCCAAATCAATTTTCGCTTCAAACCCCAAGAACTGATGGGCCTTTGCCACAGATGGTATTCTTAATTCAATATCAGCCGAAAGAGCGGGTTTAAATAGTATTTTTGACTCCGAATCCAAAACACGACAGATTGCCTGGGCCAGACCATAAATGGTTACGACCGCACGAGCATTGCCTATGTTGAAAGACTCACCTATTGCCTTGGGATTTTCAATACAACACATTAGCCCTTCGACAAAATCATCGACATAGCACCATGCCCTAATTTGATTTCCGTCGCCGTATATATAGATATCCTCATTTTCCAAAGCTCGCTTGATAAATATCTGCAAAGCCCCTTCACCTGTCTGGCCCGGCCCATAAACATTGAAAGGCCTGATCGAAACAGTTGGCAAACCAAACTCCTCATAATAAGCCGCAGCCAGATGTTCTCCTGCTAACTTGCTAACAGCGTATGTCCAGCGGGCTTCACCAGCAGTGCCAGCGACCGTTTCGTCGTCCTCAGTAGATTTAAAGGCTCTGCTGCCAAAAACCTCCGAGGTGGAAAAGTCGATTATTCTATCCTTGACATTATTTTGCTTTGCAGCCTCGATAACGTTTGCGGTGCCAATCATATTAACGCGCATTGTTGTAACGGGATTTTTTATGACAGTGTCAATACCAGCTATTGCCGCTGCGTGGACAACAATGTCAGATTCCTTCATAGCCTTAAGAACCATCTGGTAATCCAAGACATCGCCACGGACAATTGTAAGGTTCTCATGCTTTGCGTATTTGCTAGTCGAGAGCGTGTCCCTATGAAAATTATCGTATGCGATAATCTGGTTATCATCCACCAACTTAGCGATTAGTCTATTGGCAATAAAACCTGCTCCACCAGTGATAAATACTTTCTTTGCTTTTAACGCCATCTTAAGTCCTTTCAAATATGAATTATTTCTCTACTACCAGTAGTATCTGGCGATTTTTCCTAAGAGTGTGCCAGTATACCACAACAGTCATTAACACAAAAGCTATAAAATTTGATATCATAGCCGCAGTGAGCGACCGGATTTTCTGGCGGGGTTTCCTGCCTTTCAAACAAGCAGCCCTGAAAGGGCGAAACATACCAGCCCAGGGCAACGCCCTGGGTTTAAGGATTGCCCGTCGAAGAAGCCCTGAAAGGGCGCAACATAGAATTGCTAAAATTTTGCGTTAGTGAGAAGCCAAAGATATGTAACGCCCTTTCAGGGCTAAAAATTTTGTGGCCTCCTATACCCAGGGCGTTGCCCTGGGCTGGTATGTTTAACCCCTGCGGGGTAAGAAACAAAAACACATTGCCCAGCCTGGCTAACTCACATACCATCAAGTCGTTACAGTCCGCCAGAAAAAAATGTCACTCACTAGCCGCATAAGCCGCACCCACAATCCCACTTCGCGGGACCAATACGATGCCGACAACGAGGGTGCTGCAAACAACCGCTACCCACACAACCGCAGATGCGGTAAAAGCTCTGCAGGCCGTTCCTGCAAAACCCATCAAAGATGCTAAGCCCACAAGTACACTGCTAGCCATCAATATCCATAATACATTAACATAACTAGCGTGTTCCGGAGTAAAAAATATCCGAAGAGCTGTCCTTCCCAAAAACAGACTCGCTACAAATGCCCCGATACTCAACGCCACAATCACCGGAGCCGCCTTAGCTATCAGTTGCCATATATACAATGGTTTGTTACTGAAACTTTCCACCATCTTAGGCAAAATGGCGTTGCCAATGGCAATAAAAATCATTGACATTGCAACTAACCCATAGTTCATCGATCCAAAATACCCTACCTCTGCTTCGCTCAGATAATGGGCAATTACATATCGGCTTATGTTTGCATTGATCGTAAGAAGTGTTACCACTGCCACCAAAGGTATTGCCTGTTTACATATTTGCACAGTACGAGTTAAGCTAAAATCGACTGTTGCTGGGTAAAATCGCCTAGCCGTTGGCAAATCATAGAAAAATGCCACAGCACAATAAACCAGCACCCACCCAGCCATGATTTTTGCAAGACTGCCCGTCAGAATCAATAAAACTATAGTTACTAAAAACACCAGTAATGCCCTTATGGCCCTGCTGATACCTATGTGCTCCATGCGTTGTTTTTTTTGGATGGCTGCGTAGCATATATCAGAGATAAATTCTATGGCCTTAAACGCACCAACCATGCTTAGCACTGCAAAAAAGATCCCAACCGTAATTGCCATGAAACACAAGACCAACCCCTACGCTTATGCAAAGAGCAAAAGTAACGATACTCGTTACCGCACGAACATAAAGATAGTCAGAAAAAGCAAACTCCTCTTTTGAATCAGTTATAAGTAGTCCACGAAGGCCAAGCGATAGAAAAATCGCTATCGGAAAAACGATGCCAAGACAAAGCAAAAATCTGCCCTGCATTTGAGCTGATCCTAGCTTTGCCAGACCCACTAGCACCCCACCAAGTGAAAGCTCGGTCGCGATATTGCCCGCAATTATCCATCCGAAATTTTTCTTGACTGAACTCGGTGGATACAGACCCGCAGCTCTATTTATTCCGTCAGATTCGGACTCTATTTCTGCCTTTATATGGTCTGTAAGTTTTTGTTCGTCTTTAACAATCATCCTAACTGATTTTCTTGCCCAATTTTGTCTCAATTCTGTCAACAAAACCCCGTGCGGGTCTGATATTATCAGGCTCAAGCCAAGAAACCCAGAATTTTTTGCACAACATAATTCTGCCTCAGCCAAGTTAGCTTAGGATAAGTAGGCAAATCCAATAGTGGTACATTCATGTTAAACCTTATTTTTCCTTCAATTCGTCGTAGTTAACGGTTCCCTTGCTCAGCTCCGCTGGCAGCGGGGCTTCTTCGTCAATATCCAGGCATCGCAGCACGCCGGGGGTCTGTTCTTTGTAGCGGAACTTGCTTTCGGGGCATATCATAACACCGTCGGCGTCGGGGTTGCTCAGCCGATGACCGTGCCTGCTTATCCAACCAGCCTGGCGGGCAGGGACGCCGAGCATCAGGGCGTAGTCCGGAACATCCTTCGCCACGACCGCCCCAGCTGCGATGAATGCGTATCTGCCAACCGTAATTCCGCAAACGATAGTAGCATTGGCGCCAACCGAAGCGCCCCGCCGGAGAAGTGTTTCCTCGTACAGGGAATGTCGCACGACCTGGCTACGC
>Ga0164310_10000514_pt1 | contig 20640 bp, 25 predicted proteins | sample GuaBasSedimGuay1_FD_121795 | JGI IMG/M metagenome (GOLD analysis project Ga0164310, IMG submission 121795) | Subseafloor sediment microbial communities from Guaymas Basin, Gulf of California, Mexico - Guay1, Core 4569-9, 0-3 cm | ecosystem: Environmental > Aquatic > Marine > Hydrothermal vents... | reverse complement strand
TACCCCCTGAATTCTTACATCTTTCTCTGCTAGATTAAAACGTAGAGGAAGATTGGTAATAAACCTTTCTATAATCTGATGCTTCTCTCTCCCTAAAATAGAATCAAAACTCCCTGTCATTCCTACATCAGTGATATAACCAGTGAAGTTCTCGATTATCCTTTCATCAGCAGTGGGAATATGGGTATGAGTGCCTAATACTGCACTTACTTTACCTGCTAAAAAATAGCCCATGGCTAACTTTTCTGATGTAGCCTCCCCATGCATATCTACAATTATAATCTTTGCTTCCTTCTCTATGTGAGGAAGAAGGTCTCTTATGCTTTTAAAAGGACAATCTATGGGTTGCATAAATACTCTTCCCAAAAGATTAACTACAGCTATTTTAACTCCATTTACTTCCTTTATCAAGAATCCTCTCCCCCAAGCATTTTCTCCATAGTTAAGAGGCCTTAACACATCCATACTTTCTAATGTTTGCCTTGCCTCTCTTTTTTTAAAGATGTGATCACCACTAGTGATTACATCTATCCCCAAGGAGAATAATTCCTTAGCAGTAGGAGGAACAATACTTGAACCACCACTGGCATTCTCTCCGTTAGCAATTACAAAATCTATTCCCCTCGTTTCTCGTATCCGTGGTAGAACCTCTTTTAAATACTCACGTGCTGGTCTACCAACAATATCTCCAATAAATAAAATTCTCATCTTTACTTTGCGTAATCTATAGCTCTTACTTCTCTTATTACCGTTATCTTAATCTGCCCAGGATACTCCATCTCTTTTTCTATTCTCTTCTTTATTTCCAAAGCTAATAAAGCTATCTCCTCATCCTTCACTTTGTTAGGACTTACAATAACTCTTATTTCTCTTCCTGCTTGAATAGCAAAAGCTTTATCTACTCCTTCAAAAGAGGAAGCAATACTCTCTAACTCATGTAATCTCTTTATATAAGTCTCTAAAGTTTCTCTTCTTGCTCCCGGCCGAGAAGCACTTATGGCATCTGCTACTAAGGCCAGAAGGCTATAGATGGATTTAAACTCTACTTCTTCATGATGAGCTTCTGCAGCATTAACTACAATTTCATTCTCTCCATACTTCCTTAGAAGTTCTGCTCCAATTTTAGAATGCGTACCTTCTACTTGGTGATCTACTGCCTTTCCAATATCATGAAGTAAACCCGCTCTTTTGGCTAAATGGGAATTTAAATTTAACTCTGCAGCTAATATTCCCATAATAAATGCTACTTCCTTAGAATGTTGAAGGGCATTCTGCCCAAAGCTAGTTCTATACTTTAACTTCCCTAATAGCTTTATTAACTCAGGGTGGAGATTATGAATTCCTACCTCAAAAGAAGTTTGTTTGCCTTCCTCTATCAATCTCTTCTCAAACTCTTTCTTTGTTTTTTCCACTACTTCCTCAATACGTGCGGGATGAATTCTTCCATCAGCAACCAAACTCTCTAAAGCTAAACGGGCGATTTCTCTCCTTATAGGATCAAAACTAGAAATACTTACTGCTTCAGTAGTATCATCAATCACTAAATCTACCCCTGTAAGCATCTCAAATGCCCTTATGTTTCTCCCCTCTCGACCAATAATCCTTCCTTTTATTTCATCGTTAGGAAGCTGCACTACACTTACCGTAGTTTCTGTAGTATGCTCTACTGCGCAACGTTGGATAGCTAAAGAAACTATCTCTCTAGCTTTCTTTTCTGCCTCTTCTTTAACTTCTTCTTCTATCTCTCTCAACATCTTTGCCTTCTCTTGCCGTAACTCCTCCTCAAATCTTTTAAGAAGAAGTTCTCTGGCTTCTTGAGGAGTTAAAGAAGAAATCTTTTGAAGACGTTCTTTCTCCTCCTCGATTAGCTTATCCAATTCTTCTCTTCGTTTTTCTAACTCCAGAGAGGCAGTTTTTAAACTCTCTTCTCGCTTGGAAAGCTCTCTCTCTTTAGTTTCTATAAAATCTAATCTCCTCTCTAGGTTCTCTTCCCTTTGAGTTAGTTTCCTCTCTAACTGAGTAAGCTCTTCTTTCTTTTGACTTGTTTGCTTTTCAAAGTCTAATCTTAACTTGTAAAGCATTTCTTTAGCATCTAAATCTGCTTTTCTAGCAATCTGCTCTGCTTTTTGGTTTGCTTCTTCTATAAATTTTGCCGCTTCTTCTTTTGCTCTTTTAAGCTTACTTTTTCCTAAAAACTCTCCTAAAAAATACCCCCCTCCTAATCCTACTAATAGTCCAAGGATAATATAAATAGCAAGCATTTTTACCTCCTCCTAGTTTTTAAGCTGTAATATTTAAAGAGAGTTAGTATCAGTAATTAAGATGTCTACCTTTTCGTCATGAGGGAATTGATGAGGAAGGTTTTCTATTACTTGGAAATCAAAAGCAACACCAACCTTTTTTATTTTCTTAGGTAATTTTTTTAAAAAGCGGTCATAGAAACCTGCACCTCTTCCTAATCGATATCCTTGAGGACTAAATCCTAATCCTGGAACAATCACTAAGTCTAACTCCTCTAGTTCCACTCTTTTTGTCTTCTTTGGATTAGGATGAGTAGTCCCCCAAGGTCCTTTTATAAAATCTTCGTCTAAATTTTTCACCTCGTAAGGATACAAACCCCTTCCTTCTATAAAAGGGAAACATATCCTTTTTTTATCCATATCCTTCCTCACCATCCCTAAAAGGTTTACTTCACCCTTTAAAGGGTAGTAAACCATAACACATTTAGCCTCGATATATTCATGAAGTTTCTGTAAATTCTTCTCAACATTTTTACTCCTCCTTTCTATCTCCTCCAAAGTAAGGGAAAGTAATTTATCCAATAATTTTTTCCTGAAACTTTCCTTCATTTTTTATCGGCTACTGTAGAATTTTTATTATACCATTAATTAGACCAAAGTAAAAATGTTTTTAAATTTTAACTTGTTGATTACAAAAGAGTTAGCTAAGGTTGGCGATTAGGTAATTTTAAATTATCTAAAAATTCTTTTATCTTCTTCTCCTCCCCTACACTAAGAGGATAATAGTACTTTTTGCTCACTCCATAACTCTGAGTAATGTAGCCTCCAAAATCGTGCGGATACTTATAGTGAGAGGAGTGCGTCTTAAGATGAGAAGGCACCTCTTTTGTTTCTTCCTTCTCTACATCTTCCATGGCTCTCTCTATGGCTTTGTAACTAGCATTAGATTTAGGAGAAGAAGCTAAGTAAATAGTAGTCTGAGCCAAAATTAAACTTGCCTCAGGCATTCCTACAAACTCCACCGCTTTAAAACAGCTAGTAGCTAAAACCAGAGCAAAAGGGTTAGCGTTGCCTATATCTTCGCTAGCTAAAATAACTAACCTCCGAGCAATAAATCGAGGATCCTCTCCTGCTTTTATCATCTTAGCTAACCAGTAGAGGCTAGCATCCACATCTGAACCCCTAACAGACTTTATAAAAGCAGAGATGGTATCATAGTGGTAAGAATCTCTTTTGTCATAAAAGATACTCTTCTGAATTAATTCTTTTGCTACCTCTAAGTTAAGAACTATCCTCCCTTCTCTATCAGGAGGGGTAGTTAAAGCCCCGATCTCTAAACTGGAAAGAGCTTTTCTTGCATCTCCTCCAGAAAGGGTAGCAAGATAATCTAAGGCTTTATTAGTAATTTTTATGTTCAAATTTCCTAACCCCCGTTCTTTATCTCTTAACGCTCTCTTCAGAATAGTAATTATCTCCTCTTTACTTAGAGAGCGAAAGTGAGCCACAATAGCTCGAGATATTAATGAAGGAATAATATAGTAATAAGGGTTATAAATAGTTGCACCAATAAAAACTATCGTACCGTATTCGGTATCAGGAAGGAAAGCTTCCTGTTGAAGCTTGTTGAAACGGTGAATTTCATCGATAAAGAGGATTAACTGCTTGTGAGTATTAGAAAATTCCCTGCGAGCTTGTTCCAGAATCTCTTTAACTTCCTTTAGGGAAGTAAAAGCAGCATTGAGATACTTAAATTCTGCATTCAGATAATTAGCGATTATAAACCCTAAAGTAGTCTTACCACACCCTGCTGGACCCCAGAAAATTAAGGGAGGAATTCTTTTAGAGAGAATTGCTCGCCGTAAAAGTCTTCCCTCTCCTAAAAGATGCTTTTGCCCTACGAATCCTTCTAAAGTATTAGGTCTCATTTTAACCGCTAAAGGGGCAATCATCTTTCAAGAAAGGTAAAAATTAAAAGCCCTGCCATGTGTCCGTGGCAGGCTTACCACCAACAGTCCATTCCTCATACAAGTGGGTGCCGCCTCCTACTGCCACAGCAATAGGAGAGAAAAGCTCCCTCTTAAACGGTGTTGGCTGTGGCGCAATGCCTGCTCACGCAACAGGCAGGGAATTTACACTTTAATTATACCACCTAAAAAAATACTTTTCAAGAACAACTTTATCAAAGAATATTTTAGCGTAAAATTACCCCTTCTATCTCTCCTAAGATTTTTCTTATACGATCATGCATAGCATCTACTTCTAGAGAGGTCAATGTTCTATCCTGAGCTTGGTAGTAAACTCTCAAAGTTAGAGCGAAAATTTGAGGAGGTATTTTTCCCCCTTGATAGATATCAATAACTTCTACTCCTTTAAAATAATTCCCTGCTTCCTTTTTTATTATCTCTTCTAGTTGAGAAAATTTAACTTCTTTAAGCGCTATACTTATGTCTCTAAAAACTACAGGAAATCTGCTAAAGGGAGAAAAATACCGGGGTTCCCTCTTTTCCCATAACTTTTCTAAATCAATTTGAGCAAAGTATAAATCTTCGGTTAGATCAAACTTTTCTTTTAATCTTGAGTCTATCTTCCCCAGAAAACCCAAAGATTGGCTATCCTTCACTATATCTAAAGCGTTGGTAAAATTAGCTTTTTCTGTAGGAACCCAAGAGTAATCTTTTATGTTAGCAAATCTAAGAACTTCTCTTACTACCCCCTTAAGATAAAAAGCCTGATTTCTCTCTCCACTGAAGGCAATAGCTAAATTTGCTTTTTCTTTGTAACTCTTTTCTTCTTTAAAATATATATTTGCAATTTCAAAGAACTTAAGAGAAAAAGCTTTCTGATTTAAGTTATGCTTTACTGCCTCTATTCCTCCGCACAAAAGAGTGGGGCGTAAAACATTTTCTTGCTGACGTAAAGGATTAGAAATCTTTATAAAATTCTTCTCTTTTAACTCTTCCAGCAAACTCTGAGAGGTTATACTATAGGTAATTATTTCTTTAATACCTAAACTTATCAGAAAATCTCTCAATACTTTTTTAAATTGATAGAAACTACTATAGATCTGTTTAGGAATAAAAGGTAAAGTGGGTTTTATCCTATCATATCCATATATCCGTGCCACCTCTTCGTAAACATCCACAGGATAAGAAACATCCATCCGCAAAGAAGGTGGTTTAAGGCATAATTTCTCTTTATAAACTTTTTCTACTTGAAAACCAAGGTAGGTAAGAATAGTTTTTACCTCCTGCTTAGGAATCCTTTCTCCTAGATAGTTCTCTAAATGGGGAAGGCTAATAACTATTCTCCTTGTTTTTCTCTGAGGTCTCCTCCCTTTTTCTATACATCCATATAATTTCCCTCCTCCTAAAGAAAGTATAAGATTAACTGCTTCTTGAGAAGCTATTTTCAACCTTTCCCAAGAAACTCTTCTTTCGAACCTATAGGAAGATTCTGTCTCTATCCCCATAGCTCTTCTTGATCGCCTTATCCTCACTGGAGAAAAAATTGCTCCTTCTAAAAGGATGTTTTTGGTATTCTGATCTACTTCTGTGTTTTTACCTCCAATTATCCCTGCCAGAGCAATAATTTTTCTCTCATCAGAAATTACTAAATTCTCTTCAGTTAAAATCCTCTCTTTCCCATCCAATCCTGTAAACTTTTCTTCTTTTTTTGCTCTCCGCACATAAACGTTCCCTTCTATCTTATCAAAATCAAAAGCATGGAGAGGATTACCCCATTTAATCATGCAGTAGTTAGTTATATCTACAATATTGTTTACAGGGTTTATCCCACAAGCTACTATCTTATGTTTTAACCAAGAAGGAGAATCTTCTACCTTCACTCCCTTTATTAACCTAGCCAGATATATAGGACAACCTTCTTTATCTTCGATGATAATATCTATCTCTTTCAATAAAGGCTTTGTTATCAAGCGGGGTATTTTAACTTTTAATTTTCTTCTTAGGAGAGCCGAGAGTTCGTAAGCTATTCCTACAATAGATAACCAATCAGGACGATTACTGGTGACCTCTGTTTCTAGTATCCAATCATGTCCTTCTCGGTAGATGTGTTCTACTTCCAACCCTGCCATAGTTAAGAGGTTAGCTACCTTTTGAGGGGATTCTTTTAAATCAATAAATTCCTTTACAAAATTTAGACTAAACTTCATAGAACTGTTCCAAAAATCTTAAATCATTTTCGAAAAATAACCGTATATCGTTTATCCTATACTTAAGCATAGCTATCCTTTCTATCCCCATACCAAAAGCAAACCCTTGATATTCTTTTGGACTTATCTTACAAGCTTTCAACACCTCAGGATGAATCATCCCACACCCTAAAATTTCCACCCATCCTTTATAAGAACATACACTACATCCTCTTCCTTCGCAAAGGATGCAACTTAAATCCACTTCTGCTGAAGGCTCAGTAAAAGGGAAGTAGTGAGGACGAAATCTTAATTTCACTTGGGAAGAGAAAAAACTCTTGGCAAAGTAAAAAAGTACTCCTTTGAGGTGAGAAAAATTTATATTCCTGTCTACACAGAAACCCTCGATTTGATGAAACATGAAAGAATGAGAAGCATCAACTTTGTCGGGCCTGTAAACTCTTCCTGGAGAAACAACTGCTAAAGGAGGACGCATTTTCTTCATTACTCTTATTTGAGAAGGAGAGGTATGACTCCTTAAAAGAAGTTTACCCTTATCTTTGGAGATAGGTGGTAAATCTAAATAAAAAGTGTCAAACACATCCCTTGAAGGATGCTCTAAGGGAATATTTAAGGCTTCAAAATTATGCCACTCGTCTTCAATTTCTTTGCCCTCTATAATGATAAACCCTAACTTCTCAAAAATGCCACAAATCTCCCCACTTACCTGGGTAAGGACATGTTTTATTCCTCTCTCTACAGGAAAAGGAGGAATAGTTAGATCTATTTTTTCCTCTTGCATAGAAAGAGTTTTTCTTTTTTCATCCAAGAGGAAAACGATCTTTTCTTTAGTAGCATTTAAAACTTTACCCAACTCCGCCCTTTGTTCTCTTTCTAAATTGGGAATTTGGGAAAAGGCTTGGCTGATAAAAGACTTCCTCCCTAGATACTTTATGCGGAGAGCTTCTAGCTCTTCTAAAGTTTTTACTCTTTCAATCTCTTGCAAGAAACTGTTTTCTATCTTCTTAATCTCTTCTAACATATTTTAAATTTATAAAACAAATTATCCCTAATGTCAAACAAAGTAATGCCAAGCCCAATGAGAGTTTCACTTTAAAAAGAGAAATCTCTTCTCTTAAAAGAAAACCTGGTTTTATTACTTTGAGTTTATAGGCATGGACATCTCTCTCTAGATGAATTGGGCAATTGTTAAAAAATATTCCCTCTATCTGAACCCAATCTCCTCTCCTTTTGTAGGAGCCGTAATTTTTAATCTTATTAATCGCTTCTGAATCTTCTAAAAACACTCCTATACTTACTTTTCCCTGCTTTACATTAATCCATACTCCCTCCTCTCCTTTTAAAGGCTCTCCTATTACTTCTCCTTCAAAAACTATCTTACGATTATCAAAATCCTGAGAATTCTTTAAAATTTCCTCTAAACTTTGAGGGTAGCTTACTAAAGGAAACAGTCCAAAGATGATTAAAAAAATTATTCTTCTCATTTTTTAAATAAAGAAACTATGTAACTTAAAGATACGAATATCGAAAGAAATTCTAAACGTCCCATCCACATCTCGCATATGTAAGTAAGTTTTAATCCTGAGGGCATTCCAGGGTTAGTAACCCCCAAAGAAAGCCCTACGTTAGCAGCAGCGGAAACTGATTCAAAAAAACTGGCCAAAGGAGGATAGCCGTAAAATAATCCCATCAATCCTCCTAAGAGGTAAACAAGAAAATAAAATCCTACTATAACAAAAGTCTCTTTTAAGTGCTTTTCTTCAATAAGTGTATCCTTAAGATGATGAAAGCTTTCACGATACACTGCTTTGTGGGGCATTATCGCTCTTTTAATCTCTCCTGCCATAGCTTTAAATATGAATCCTAAACGGAGAAGTTTTATCCCTCCTGTAGTGGAACATACTCCTCCTCCTATCCCCATAGCTAAGATGAGCAAAGTTAAAGAAAGAGGGGCGAAAGAAAGAATCTCCCTAGGAGCAAGATTTGTAAATCCGCACCCAGTATGAGCCGAAACTAACTGATAGAACCCTTTGCGGAAAATAACTGAGTGAGTTAATGGCTTTAGAGAAAAAAACAGAAGAATAGTGAGAGAAAAAAGACTAATTATAAAAGTGCGTATTTCAAAATTTCTAAAAATCTCTCTCTTGTTTTTATACCATAACCAGAAGTGGAGATTAAAATTTATCGCCCCCAAAAGCATAAATACCATTGTAGCTATCTCTAAAGAAAAGGAATGATAGTAAGCTATATTTTGAGATTGAGGAGCGAATCCTCCGGTATCAAAGGAAGCAAAAAACAAACAGAAGCCATGAACTATAGCTTTACTTATCCCTAACCCTTTATAGGAAAGAAGAAAAGTAAAAAGAGTTACGCCAACGGTAAGGTAAATAAAGCTAACTTTCCAGATAAATCGCGCAGTAGCAATAATATTAGGAAATATCTTCTCTTGTCTTCCCTCACCAATATATAGCCCCAAACTACCGTTTCTCACTTTGCTTAAGATAGAAATGGAAGCTAAAATTATTCCCTGCCCTCCAATAAACATGGTAAGATGTCGCCAAAGATTGTGCGAAAAGGAAAGATGGTCTAAGTCCTTCACTAAAATTAATCCTGTGGTAGCAAATCCACTCATAGCTTCAAACCAAGCATCTAAAAAACTCTCCCAGTGCCTAGAAAGGTAAAGAGGGATAGCTCCCATTACTGAAGCTACCAACCATCCTAAACTTACAATGAAAAAAGAATGCTGCCATCCAATCTCTTTCTTAAAAGGGAAGAGGAGCATAAGCACAAACCCCAAACTTGCTGTACTTAAAAACCCTATTAAAAAATCGTAGAAAGGCTCATACTCTCCAAAAACTAATGCACAAAAAAGGGGCAGCAGCATAAACATACTTAATCCTAAACAGAGTCTGCCAATCACATGGAAGATAGTAGAAAAATCTCTTTTTTCTGGAGAGATAATCATTTTAGAAAATAAAGGAAAGTAGAAACGCCACCCCAATCACCGAAAGGCAGAAGAAAATTTCTGTGAGAACTCCTAAAATCACCTTCATATCTTACCAATAAGAGAATTTATTAGATCCTTTTCATTATCAATAAGAGTTGCTGCGATTACTTCATCATCAGCTAAAACTTCGGTATCTCCTCGAGGAATTATAATTTCTGTCTCCCTTATTATAGAGATGAGAACTGAATTAGGAGGAAGTTTTATCTCCTTTACCTTCTTATTTATTATAGGAGACTCTTGAGGAATGTCTACTCTTACAATAGATAATCTCCCTTTCTTTATGCTTAAAAGATTCATTACATCAGAAAAAGATGCTTCCTCTTCAACAATACGAGCAATGATAGAAGTAGAATCTATGGGAGCATCTACCCCCATGTATTTGTAAAAAGCTAAATGTTTAGGGTTATTAATCCTTGCTACTGTTCTTCTTACTTTAAACATCTCCTTAGCTAAGTGACAAATAATGATGTTATCCTCATCAGCAGGAGTAGCACCTACTACTACGTCTGCTTTCTCAGTTTTACCTTGTTTTAGTACTTCGGGGTCAGAAGCATCACCGTTAATAACTAGAGCGTCTTTTATTTCTTCAGCGAGCTTTTGACATACCTTTAAAGACTTATCGATTAAACATACGTTGTGTTTATCTTCCTTTAGTTTCTTTGCCAAAAGAGAACCTAAACGTCCCCCGCCAGCAATTACAATATACATTTTTTAAACACCTCTACTAAAAGATAAGTTCTATTTACAATAATTAATCCCTCTTCGGAAAAAATCTTCTTTTTAGCTAACTCATACACTTGGAGAGCAACCTTTTTCACTTTATACATCTTTTTAGCCACCTTGCCAATTACAATATTAAGATTATCGTTACCAGTAACTATTACCAAAGCATCTGCTTCTTTTATTCCTGCATTCTCTAGCACCTGGGTATCTAAAGCATCTCCCAAAACTTTTTTACCGTTAAAATCCTCTCCTAAAGAATCTAAAGCGGTTTTATTCCTATCTATCACTACTACGTTATGAGAGGTAGCAAATTCCAAGGCTAAATTCCTTCCTGTTTTACCACAACCAATTATCACAATGTACTTCATTCTAACTTCCCTTAGCTATCTCTATGAGTCTATCAAATACTTCCTTCTCCTCACAAGCAAGATTAGCTAAGATATCCCGAGAAAGAAGGATGTTCTTCTTTTTAAGTCCAGCGATAAATTCGTGATAAGTAATTCCTTTCTCACGAACCCCAGCATTTATTCTTGTAATCCATAGCCGGCGAAACTCTCTCTTCTTTCTTTTACGATCACGATATGCATAAACATAAGCTCTCCTTAAGGTTTCTAAAGCCCGCCGGTACACCTTGGAACGTTTTCCCCAATACCCTTTAGTTGATTTCAAAACTTTCTTTTTTCTTTTTCGGGAAGCGGGTGAACGTCTTGCTCTCATTCTAAACTCCTTTCCTTAGAAAGCATAAGGTAAAGCTCTTTTTATCACCTTCTTCTCTCCTGAAGAAACTTTACCTTTTCTCCTTAAAGCTCTCTTTCTCTTTCTTTCTTTACTACTTAACAGATGTCGACGTCCTGCTTTCTGACGCAAAAGTTTTTTCTTCTTTGTAACCTTTATCCTTTTAGCTAACGCTTTTTTTGTCTTTAGTTTTGGCATGCTAACCTCCCAAAATTATTTTGGCCCAAGGACTAAAATTAATGCTCTCCCCAAAAGATGTGGCTCTCTCTCTACTTTTCCTAACTTCTCCACATCAGTAATAAGCCTATCTATCAGTTTCCTTCCTATCTCCTGATGAGCAACCTCTCTTCCTCTAAAAAACATTCTCACTCTTACCTTATGCCCTTTCTCTAAAAACTCTTGAATGTGCTTCAGTTTAATTTGATAATCATGGTTATCTATGCGAGGAGAAAGTCTTATTTCTTTAAGCTGGGTATGGCGGTGGTGGCGCTTAGCTTCCCTCTCTTTCTTTTCCTGTTCATATTTATACTTCGCAAAATCCATTATTCTACATACAGGAGGATCTGCTTGAGGAGCTACTTCTACCAAGTCTAAGTCAAACTCCTCAGCTTTTCTCAAAGCTAGATCGCGAGGAAAAATACCTAACTGTTCTCCGTTGGGACCAATAAGCCTGACTGTCCTAGCAAAAATTCTTTCATTAACCCGGATACCCTTTCTAATTGTTCACCTCCTCTTTTTTTAAAATACTTATAAATTCTTCTATAGACATCTCTCCTAATTGCCTTCCGCCTCTTTCTCTTACTGAAATTAAATTCTTCTCTTTTTCTTTTTTGCCTACCACTACAAGATAAGGAACTTTTTTAAGTTCCTTTTCTCTAATCTTTCTCTCTAAAGTCTGATCAGATAAGTCTACCTCTACACGATAACTGTGCCGAGTAAGTTTTTCCTTCACTGCGCTAGCATACTCTACTACCTCTCTACTCACATTCATTACACATATCTGAGTAGGAGCCAACCAAAAAGGAAATTTTCCTGCATAATGTTCTACTAAAGTAGCAATAAATCTTTCTAAACTCCCCAAGATCACCCGATGAATCATTACAGCTCTTTTCTTCTTGCCATCTCGAGCATGGTAAGTTAAATCAAATCGCTCAGGAAGACTATAGTCAAGTTGGATTGTAGCGCACTGCCAGCTTCTTTTTAAAGCATCTTTCAACTTTATATCTATCTTAGGCCCGTAAAAAGCCCCTTCTCCCACATTTATTTTGTAAAAGAACTTCTTCTTCTCTAAAACATTCTGTAAAATACGCTCAGCGGTATTCCACTTTTCTATCTCACCAATAAACTCCTCTGGCCGAGTACTTAGTTCTGCCTCAAAATTTTTGAACCCAAACTTATCCATAGCATCCTTTACAAAATCCAAAACTCCCTCTATCTCTTCCTCCAAATCTTCCTCTTTACAAAAAATATGCGCATCGTCTTGGGTAAATCCCCTTACTCTTAGCAGACCGTGAAGAACACCACTTTTTTCGTAACGGTAAACTGTGCCTAATTCAAATATCCTCAAGGGTAAATTGCGCCAGCTTCTCAATTCTGATTTGTAAATAAGAATGTGTCCTGGACAATTCATAGGTTTTAAAATGAACTCTTGGTTCTCTTTGGTGATTGAGTACATATAATCTTTATAATAAGTAAGGTGCCCACTTCTTTCCCAAAGAGTTTTATCCATAATATGCGGGGTTATTACTAATTGATATTCTCTTTTTCTATGTTCAGCTATCAACCAATCTTCTATTATTCTTCTTAAAATTGCTCCTTGGGGTAAATAAAAAACTAAACCTGCACCAGCTTCTTCATGGTAAATATCATAAAGAGCTAAATCTTTCCCTAATCGGCGATGGTCTCTTTCTTTTATCTCTTTTAATCTTTGAAGGTATTCCTCTAATTCCTGAGAAGAAAAAAATGCTGTCCCATAAATACGAATAAGTTGGGGACCTTTTTCTTTTCCCCGCCAGTAGGCTCCTGAAATAGAGAGAAGTTTAAAGTACTTTGCCTCTTTAGTAGAATTAAGATGTGGACCCCGACACAGATCAATGAAATCATTATGTCTATAGATAGAAACTGTATCTCCCGGTATCTCTTTAATCAACTCTAGTTTGTAAATTTCTCCTTCTTTCTTAAAGTACTCCTCTGCTTTTGTCTTTGGCCACTCTTCCCTTATAAAAGGGTAATTCTTTTGAATAATCTTTTTCATCTCCTCTTCAATCCTGGGAAGATCCTCCTCTCCTATCTTCTCTGGAATATCAAAATCATAGTAAAAACCATCCTGAATTGCCGGACCAATCCCCAATTTAACACGAGGGTAGAGTCTCTTTACTGCTGAAGCCATAATGTGTGCACAAGAATGTCTTAACGTATCTAAATCCATCGCTTCCCACAATAAATTTTGGTGGGCGCAAGAGGACTTGAACCTCTGACCTTCACGATGTCAACGTGACGCTCTAGCCACCTGAGCTATGCGCCCACATTTTTTAGTAAGTATGGGCGGGGAGGGACTCGAACCCTCACGTCCCTTACGGGACATGGGATTTTAAGTCCCAGGCGTCTGCCTATTCCGCCACCCGCCCATAACTTTTTATTCCCTTCATCAACTTTTTAATTCTTCCTAACGTGACTCTCTTCAATCGTAAGCAATACGGAAATAACTTATAAGATGCATTCTTACAAACAAAGTTATTCCCCTCACCTACCTAAAGAATTTTTCTTATTTAAAGGCGGCGAGCGGATTTGAACCGCTGAATAGTGGTTTTGCAGACCACTGCCTTTCCCCTTGGCTACGCCGCCTTTTCTCTTCTACTTACTTTCTCCTACTTTTATTTTTTTAAGAGCGATCTCTCTTAAAGCGTTATCTAATGCCTTTTCTGAAGGCTTTTCTATCAAAGGTTTCTCTCCGTCAGCAAGCTGAAGTGCTCTCTTTGCCCCTAGCACCGCAAGTTTATAAACAGAACCGTTACTGGCCTCTAAAAGTTTCTCTAAAGGAACATAATCTTGGCTCATTGATTAATCCCATTCCTTAGTATCTCCTCTAATTTTTTTACACTTTCCCTAATATTCTGATTAACTATTAAATAATCATAGAATTTCAAAAATTGCAACTCTTTTTTTGCTAGGCTTATTCTCTTCTTTATATTCTGAGAATTTTCCTTTCTTTTTTTCAATCGACACAAAAGTTCCTCTCGATGAGGAACAGTTATAAAAATAGTAATTATTTTATCTTTCTTTAGTTTACTTTTCAAATACTTTCCTCCTTTAACATCAATGCAAAGAATCAAATTTTTACCTCTTCTCTTTGCTTCCTCTAAAAAAAATCTTGGTGTGCCATAAAAATCATCTAAAACTTTTTGTGTCTCTAGAAAAAATCCCTTCTTTTTCAAATCTTTAAAACTCTTCTCATCCACGAAGAAATAATCTCTTCCTTCCTTCTCTCCTCTTCGCTTCTTTCGAGTAGTAAAGGATATACCTCTTAAAAAATTATCCTTCACAAATTTTTTTTGGAATAGTCGATTGATAAGTGTGGTTTTACCTGCTCCTGAGGGGCCGGAGATGATAAATACTTTCGGTTTTCTCATTCTATGTTCTGAGCCTGCTCTCTTATCCGCTCAGCACAAGTTTTTCCTTTTACAATTAATGATGCTACTCTCACTTTTTTTGTTTTACTCATACAGGTATTCAATTCTCTCAAAATCTCTTGAGCAAGAAAATCTATCTTCTTCCCTTTAGGAAGATTGCTTTTTTCATTCACTAATCTTCTCATTCTTCTTAAATAAAAAGTAATGAGAGTTATCTCCTCTTTAATATCTTCTTTGCCCAATTCCTCTCCAATTTTAGGTTTTATCTTCTTCACTTTTCTTATAATTTCATTTAGATCTTTTAAATAAGTCAAAATCTCTTTCTTTATATTCTTTCCTTCCTTTTCTCGAAATTCTACTAACCGAGCTAACGCCTCTCTCACTCCTTCTATAATTAAGTTATCTTCTCCTTTAGAAGAAGACTCCATCCTTACCAGCCCTGGCAGAGATAAAAAATCTTTTATACTCAATTTACCATCTATCTTAAGAAGAGCAGCCATTCTAGTTAACTGACGGTAATAATCATAAAAAAGAGGAAAATTAAAGACTGCTTTTTCTCTGGAGAAAAACTTCAAAAAGAGGTACACCTCTACCCTTCCTCTAAAGATTTTCTTTTCAATCAACTTCCTCAATTTTACTTCTAGTGCTATCTTCTGAGGAGGGAGATGGTGAAATTCTATATCTAAGTATTTGGAATTCAATGACTTAATAATGATATCTGCTTCCTCTCCTCTCTTCTTCTTCCTCGCTTGACCGTAGCCCGTCATTGCTCTCATTTCCACACCTTCTTTTTTACTCTACCCAGGGTTATTTCTTTGATAGGATATAAAGGGTAAACAATCTCATCCGGTTCAAACCAAAGTTTTATCTCTCGTTCTGCTTCCTCCTCACTACTAGAAGCATGAACTACATTTTCATAAAGCCCGCTAGTGAGAATTCTTCCATAAGCTCCTCTAATAGATGTGGGTTCTGCTTCTTCGGGATTAGTTGCTCCTGCTATTTTTCTTACTTTTGCAATAGCATCCTCGCCCCAGTAAACAAGAGCCATTACCCGATTATCTCCATGGAGTCGACCGGTAATGTATTTAATAAGTTCGGAATAAAAAGGTTTTTCTTTAAGATGAGCATAATGTTTAGCAGCTAAGTCTTTAGAAACTTTAACCATTTTTGCTCCAATTATCTTTAATTTTGTCTCAGAAAGGCGAGTAAGAATGTTTCCGGTAAGAGATTTCTTTAACCCATCGGGCTTAATGATCACCAAAGTAGCTTGTTCTTTCATGACAACTTCTCTACTATTCTCTGTAAATCTGTTAAGTTGTGATACTGGATGATAATTTTACCTTGATTATTTTTTTTGTGCAACACTTTTACTTTTGTTCCTAAACTTTTTCTCAACTTTTCCTCTATCTCTTCCACAAAAGGATCGATAACCCTTTTTTTCTTCTTAGGGAGGCTCCTCCTTACTTTCTCCTCTATCTCCCTTACTGAAAACCCCTCTTTAATAATTTTGTAAAAAAGTGCCTTCTGCTCTTCTTCTTTTTCCAGCCCCAGAATAGCTCTTGCTTGAGTAAAGGTAATTATATTCTTCTTAACTGCCTCCTGAATCTCTTGAGGAAGTTTAAGAAGGCGAATGGTATTAGAGATAGAGGTTTTATCCTTTCCTATGAGTCTAGCTATTTCTTCATAAGTAAGAGCAAACTCCTCATTTAACCTCTTAAAAGCTAACGCTTCCTCGATAGGATTAAGGTTTTTCCTTTGCAGGTTTTCTACCAAAGCTAAAACTAAAGATTCTTTATCACTTACTTCTCGAATTATTGCTGGTAACTCTTTGATTCCCAAAGACTTAGCAGCTTGAAACCTACGACCTCCAGCAACAACCTCAAATTTTTCTCCTACTTTTCTTACTATAATAGGTTGAATTATTCCTTTTTCTCTGATAGAAGCTTTTAAGTCTTCTAATTCTTGAGGATCGATTTCTTGACGAGGTTGAAAAGGAGAAGGTTCTATTTTTTCTACAGAGAGAGAAACAAAACTTTTTTCTTTCTCCTCTTTTTTTCTAGGGATCAATGCTTCTAATCCTTTCCCTAATACTTTCCTTTCCATAAAAAATCAGCCTCCTTCTTTTAAAGAAGACCCACACAAATCAAGATCTATCTTCCTTTTTAAAATCTCTTGAGTTAAATTGAGATAAGCTTTTGTTCCTACACAAGAAGGGTCATAGAAAAGAATAGGTTTACCAAAGCTAGGAGCTTCTGCTAATTTCACATTGCGCGGAATGATAGTAGTAAATACTTTTTCTTTAAAAAATCTCTTCACCTCTTCTATTACTTGGAGAGCAAGACGTGTCCTAAAATCTGCCATGGTAAGAAGAACTCCTTCTATCTCCAAACGAGGATTTAATCTCTCCTTTACCAACTCAATAGTATTTAAAAGTTTAGAGACACCTTCTAAAGCGTAATATTCACACTGAATAGGAATAATAAGACTATCTGCAGCTACTAACACATTTACAGTAAGAAGTCCCAAAGAAGGAGGGGCATCGAGAATAATATAATCAAAATCATACCGTATCATCTCTAATAACCGTCTCAATCTACTCTCTCTCTCTTCTAAAGAGACTAGTTCTATCTCTGCCCCTGTAAGAGAAATAGATGAAGGAATAAGAAAAAGGTTCTTCCAAGAAGTAGAAACAATAAGTTTTTGAGGAGGTTCTTTTTCTATCAACCCTTGGTAGATAGAAGGAAGTTCTGAGGAAACTTCTTTTCCTAAACCACTAGTAGCATTTCCTTGAGGATCAACATCTACAAGAAGAGTTTTTTTCCCTGCTAAAGCTAAAAATGTAGTTAAATTTACCGCAGTGGTGGTTTTCCCTGTTCCTCCCTTCTGATTACAAATTCCTATTATTTTACTCATTGAAGGAAAACCCTTATAAATCTTACATTTTTCTAAAAGTTTCCACGTGGAAACTTTTTCCTAAATAAAACCTTCTGATTTTTAATTTTATAAGATATTAAGAAAGTTGTCAAGAAAAGGTTTTAAGAAGTCTCTTTTGGAGAGATTCTCCATTGATAAAAAAGAGTGAAAAGATTTTGCATCAACCAATACAACACTAGGGCGGAGGGGAAGTTATAAAAGATTATACCAATAAACACTGCAAAGAATAATCCTACAGATTTTTGTTGCTTTGCCTGAAGAGAATCTTGAGAAGTAATCTTCTGCTGAAGAATTCCTATAACCACGATAAGGATAGGGAGAAGGTTTATATACTTTCCTAGAAAGGGGAGAGAGAAAGGAAGAGAAAGTATCCTATCAGGAAGAGAAAGATCTTTTATCCAAAGAAATTTTGCTCCTTTAAGTTCTACTACTCGCAAAAGCACTTGATAAAGAGCGATAAATACAGGCAATTGGAAAAAGATAGGTAAGCATCCTCCTAGAGGATTCACTTTATAGGCGCGATAAAGCTCTAAAATTTCTTTATTTAACTTCTGAGGGTTATCTTTATACTTATTTTTTAGTTCTTCTATTTTAGGCTGAAGAGCTTGCATTTTCCGCATCGCTTGAGTACTACGAAAAGTAAAAGGGAACAAAACTAGATAAATTATTGCAGAGAGAAGAATAATACTTATCCCCCAATTTTTTGTCCATAAGGCGAAAAGGGAAAGAAGTTTTACTAGTACTTTTCCTATAGGATGAAAGAAGCCATAATTTACTATTTCTTCTAAATGATACTTATCTAATTCTTCTAAGTGTTGAGGTCCTATGAATGCTTGGAGAGAAAAAGAGTTCTTTATAGAGACTTTGCATAAGAGAGAATTATCTTTTAACCGGGAAATTCTCAAAGAATGTTTTCCTGAAAAATACACTAAACAAAAATACCTATCTCTTATTCCAAAAAGAGAAGAAGTAAGTGTTTTAGAGGGAACTCTTTTTTGAGGAAAACGTTTAAGAGTAGAGGAAGTATTTTGATAAAAAAATTCCTGGTATCTTTGCTCTAACCTATTGATATTTAAAGGGTTATAAAAAAGAACTAGTTCTGACCTCTCTTTTTCTCCTTCTACCTTTAAGGTTAAAGTGTACCCTTTAAAGAGAAACTCTTTTTTTATATTTTTCTCACGATTAAAGAGAGTGATTTTTTCTTTCTCTTGGGTGAGTTGGAAGGGGAGAGTGCGGTGGGTAAAAACTAACCCTATATCTTTAAAAAGTAGCTCTTCTTGGTATTTTTTAATAAAGATTTTTTTTATATAACCTCCTGTTAATGAAAATGTTATGACAAACTTTTCTGTAGATACCTCTTCCAGCTGCTCTTCTTCTAAGGGAATTATCTCTTCTTTTGAAGACTCTTCTTCTTTGACTTCCCCAGAGGGAGGAGGAGTTTGAGGAAGATATTTCCTAGTAAGATGGGCATAAAAGATAAAGAAGAGAAGAGTAATTATTATAAAAGTGACCAGACGCCTTTCCATCTTTACTCTAAGTAATCGATTCCTCCAGGAGAAAAAGGATGGCACTTAAGGAGTCTTAACAGGGTTAGTTTTAATGCCTTAAGTAAAGGGTATTTCTTAAAAGCTTCTCGAGCATACTGAGAGCAAGAGGGGATAAACTTACAACAGGTAGGGAAAAGCCACTTTATGCAATCATAAAAATCGATTGCTCTTAAAAACACCCTTTTCATACTGTAAGTTTCTTTCTTCCTTTTTTTCTTCTTCTTCGTAGAATCGCTCTTCCTGAACGAGTGGCCATCCTTTTGCGGAATCCGTGTTTCCGCTTCCCTTTAAGTTTGGTAGGAGTAGTTAATCGCTTTTTCATAGGGGGTTAATTTTACATAATTTTTTTTGTTCTGTCAAACACAAAAATAACTGGAGTTTCCCCAAAAAATAAGCTTTTATAATATTTTAGCCCAAAAATGGGAAAAGACTTCCCCCAAAAACAAGGAGGTGCCCCTATGAATAATGATATAGTAATCAGGGAAAAAGTCAATGAGCAATTAACTAAATTCTCTGAAAGCCTAAGTAAAGGTTTAAATAAGCCAAAAAGGGGGTTTATTCATCAAATCCTTTTTGGTATACAGGCATCCAAGGATATAAAACTCTCCGAGATAGCAAGGAGCTTACAAGAGAGGATAAAACTTATAAAGATAAGAAATAAGACTCCATCGGCATATGCAGGATAAAGAGCTAGGTCTACATCTCAATAAAATGATTCTTGAGCAATCCTCAAAAAGGATAGATAATGATACAGTATTAGCTGTGGATATAACCCATATCCATAAACCTTATGCTCAAAAGATGGATTTCTTAACTCGGGTGGGGGATGGGATCCTGTCTACCGACAGGTAGAGAAGAAGGAAGCGTTAAGAGATACTGGATATTAGAGGTTATTGGGGCAAATATATATGATGAATATCTTTTACCCCCTCTATAGTGAGTTATACTCTCAAGGGGCCAATGGTTTTAAAAGTGAGAATAACTAGATTAAATGCAATTCATACAATAAATAATTATGCTAAAGCTAAAGGTATATATTATGTAATAGATAGGGGAGGAGATAGAAAAGAACTAATAAAATCAATGCTTTTTAATGATTTAAGATTCATTATCAGGATAAAACAAGAAAGACTTTATATTTTAGGGAATAACCGTAAGAAAAAAGCTTACGATATAGCAGAAAGGTTTATTGAATATAATCAGCAGTACAAATTAGAAATAGATAATCAAGGATTTAAAGAAAAGAGTAAAGTTAGCAGGGATAAAGCAAGAGTTATGGTTAGTAGCAATAAAAGGATTTGGAAATAAGCCGATGATGCTTCTAACCAATGTAGATAAGAACCCAATAATAATTTTAGAGATGTATTTAACCCGATGGAAGGTAGAGGAAAGCATAAGATTCTTAAAGCAGGAATATAATTTAGAAGATGTAAGAGTAAGAAGTTATGCTGGATTAAAGAATACAGTATCTCTTTTATTAGCGGTATTTTATTTTTTAATACTAAATGGAGATGCTCTCAAGATAAGAAAGCTTATAAGATAGAACCTAAACAACTTCTTCTATCATTTATGGATACTTGAAAAAAATGGGTAAACTCCAGTTATACAGTTGTTGACACAGAAGTGGCACTAGGTGAGAATATAGACGAAATAC
>Ga0164310_10000513_pt1 | contig 20666 bp, 12 predicted proteins | sample GuaBasSedimGuay1_FD_121795 | JGI IMG/M metagenome (GOLD analysis project Ga0164310, IMG submission 121795) | Subseafloor sediment microbial communities from Guaymas Basin, Gulf of California, Mexico - Guay1, Core 4569-9, 0-3 cm | ecosystem: Environmental > Aquatic > Marine > Hydrothermal vents... | reverse complement strand
CTTATTCCTATAAAAGGTGATAAATCGGCAATCTGTTTGGTTTTATCAATATACAAATACCCTTTTTTGATAATTTCTGAAAAGGTTTGAATACCGATGGGTAATTTTTTCATAATCAGTTATTAGTTAATTTATAAATACTATTTTTTCTGAAAATGGTATTTCTGATAGGATGTCTAGTGCAGGAAGGCGGAAATTTCCAGACCATACCATTTATTAAGGGCAAAGAAATCCGATTTTTGGAAAAAATCGGATTTCTCAATGGCCTGAAGATTTCAGCCCGAAGGCACTAGGATGATATAATATCTGCTTCGAGACTTGTTACTTTTTGATACCCAATTTCCTTCCCAGCAAAGCCAACACCCAGATACACTCGCGGGCGCGGCTCATTCAAAAAGCGTTCATCATAATTTTTACTTTTGATTTGCTTGAGTGCTTTGTTAGTCAAGCTGTCCATTTTACTACCTGCTTTACCATATTTGAACTCAATCAGATAGATTTTATCCTCAAAAGCCAATACGCCATCAATTCGCCCTTTATCCGTAAGAACTTCTAAATCAATTTCAACGCCCATCAATACCAATATCATATAAAACAAGGAATGGTAATAAGCCTCTTGCTCGATATGTAACGGATATGGAATTTGGGCAAAGAGGGCACGGATGATATTCATGAAGCCTTCGAGATTTTCCGTTTGTAAATAGTTCCGTAAATTTTCCGCCGCCGGTTGGATTTCTCCTAACTCATTTTGAGTAAAACTGTCAAACAGATAGGTAATAAAAGCTTGTTTCACTTCAAAATTAGGGTAGTTCAAGACATAAAGGGGCGTTCTTGCTTTTTGATCAATTTCGGTTATGGTTAAATAACCTGTTTGAAGCAACAACGCAAAAATATTGAGGTTCTCAATATTATAACTATCAAAAACAATTTCTGAGATTTTCTGATTTTCAAATGTCGTGACATCTCGTTGTGTCTTTTTGATTAATTTCATCAAAAAGCTTGGAGTACCTGTTGCGAACCAATAATTACTGAAACGCTGTTCGGCGAACAAATTGAGAATGGAAAACGGATTATACAATTTGTCTTTAGCATTCCAAGAATAGCCGTTATACCAAGTCTTAATTTTATCCAGCAACGGTGCCTTCTTTATGCCCAACTCAAAACAAAGACTTTGAATATACTTATCAAAATAACTTTCCAACTCGGTTTGTGTGTAGCCAACTAATGTGGCAAATTGTTTCGAGAAGGTAATATCCCGCAAATTATTTAATTCAGAAAAAATTGACACGCGGGAAAATTTAGACACACCGGTTAAGAACACAAATCGCAAAAAAGCATCAGAAGATTTCAAAACACCGAAAAAATCCCGAAGAATTTCACGGTTTTTGGTGGCTTTTTCGATATCATCAATATGCTCGACAATGGGTTTATCATATTCATCAATCAAAACAACCACTTTACCGTTTTTTTCAGATAATGCCCGAATGATGTTCTTAAAATAAGCTTTAAAACCACGTTTATCGACAGCCAGTTGATGATCCGCATTGATGCCATCTAATAACCCAATGAGTCCTTCCCGTAGCTCCGTCTCAGTGGAAAAGTCGATGCCAGAAAAATCAATGTGAATGATTGGATGTGGTTGCCAGTCAATCTTATCATAGATATACAATCCCTGAAAAAGGCTCTTATTGCCCGAAAAGATTTCAGATAAGGTTGAAACCAGCAAAGACTTTCCGAAGCGGCGAGGGCGGGAAAGAAAAAAATATTCGCCTGAGTCAATTAATTCGGCAATGTGACGAGTTTTATCCACATACACACAATTATCTTTGATAATTTTAGAAAAGGTTTGAATTCCGATGGGTAATTTTTTCATAATCAGTTATCAGTTGGTATGGCAAACCCGATTGGTTGCCCTTATTTCAGTTATCAGAATTTCCGAGATGGTTCACTTTTTTATACCCAATTTCCTTCCCAGCAAAGCCAACACCCAGATATACTGCCCACGGGCACAAACTTAACTTTTCTAATAAGGTTGGTGGGCAAGAAAAAGACTTTGCCCACCCTACATTTAAAACTTATAAAAAAAGTTAAATTTATGCCCGTGTGCAGTATACACTCGCGGGCGCGGATCATTCAAAAAGCGTTCATCATAATTTTTGCTTTTGATTTGCTTGAGTGCTTTGTTAGTTTGGGAATAATAGGGGACAGCTCTAGCCTGTCGAAAAAAGGGGATTTCATCAAATCCTGACTTCCTATTTTTTTGATTAAAAAAAGCACTATAATCTATTAAATTATCAATGTTTTTTATCGAATTAAAATCCAAAAAGCGGGAATATCTTTTTATTTCAAAAGGTTATATTTCGACAGGCTAGGACAGACCACATTTTATGCTGATGAAAGGCAAATTCATGACAGCTATAGTTTTTCAGATAAATATCTTCACAAATGTAGGGGCAATCCCACGCGCAAGCCCTTATGCATCTGAATTTATTTTTCTGAACATCTATAGGTGTAGCGCAATGATGGATAAACTGCTTATCCGATACCAAGTCATCATAAGAATTCTTGGTGACTTTTACTAAAAAGTTGAAATTAAACAATGACTTAACTTATGCCTTGCCGAAGTCGTGCATTTTCATGCTGTGGCTATTAGTTACAAAAGATAAGCGTTTAATCTCAATTTTTATCACAGCGACATGCTATCTAGAAATTGAGTACAAGTCAATATATTTAAATGCAATGTAAAGTAATTAAAAGTAAATCAATAAGTGATTATTAACAACACTATTATTCAATGCGAACGCAACGCTCAGTTTTTGTTCTTTAAATTTATTTTGGTTAGCAAAGAGTAAAATAAATTTTGCTGCTCCCAATTATTGACTACCCTCTACGCTTGAAACTTGGAAAATGTTTCAAGTAGTTATAAACTAAAGGATCAGTTATCAGCAAGCGTAGGGTGTCTTTTTAGGGCTTTAGATGAGGTTATTGACTGTGCGTAATTCGGCGGGTCATATTCAAGAAACGTGGAAAAATTTATCTTATCCAAAGTTTGCTCAGGCTACCTTAGCAGCATTAGCGAATACCATTCGATATTCTAAAGAATATGTCAGCATTTCAAGTATTTTGAAAACGATAGGAAAGATTTCATATTAATAAATCCGTATTAGATGAAACTTTGGCTTGGTTAATTCAGAATACTCGCTTATTAGAAAGACAGTCAGAGCGTTACCGTTTTCGTATTGATTTGATAAGGCATTGGATTTATTATGAATTTCAAAGCGGTGAAGATGTTGTAAATAAATGGGAGCACAGGTTTTTGAAACCTGTCAGGTTTGATCCTAAAAGCGGGTATTGACTACCGGTTAGGTAAATGTCGGGTTACGAAAGGGGTTTAAGTGTAACGAAGTGGATTCCTATAAAATAGGAATAAAAGATGGGGTGAACGATGGGGCTTGAACCCACGACCGCCGGAATCACAATCCGGAGCTCTACCAACTGAGCTACGTTCACCATAGAATTGAAAAATTTTGCGCTCGGCAGGACTCGAACCTGCTACCCTCGGCTTCATACCACTATAGCTTTCGCTACCAAATTAATGTTTGCGGTCTGGACCATCTCTTTGCCATCTCAGGCATGGTGCGTATGGCCTCTACGGATCCCGGCAACTTAATTAAGTTGACCGAATGGTTACCTGCAAAATTTTTATAAAGATTTGCCCTTTCACCATCCCCTCGGTTTCCTCGGTATTGCCATTTGACAGGTTTCACCGATATAGCACCATCCACCATAACAGTTCCTGTTTTCCGTTATGGGTCCAATTTGCTTAACACAAAAAAAGAAGGCCGATGCTCTATCCAGATGAGCTACGAGCGCATACATAAATGGTCGGGGTAGAGGGATTTGAACCCCCGACACCCTGCTCCCAAAGCAGGTGCGCTACCAGACTGCGCTATACCCCGTTGAATCGATAAGAATAAAACTATATCGTGTATAATACGCTCATAACGTTTTTATGTCAAGACTTTATTTAAATTTTTTTTCATTTATAGTTTAACTATTTGATTTTTAACGAAATATTTTTAAAAAATGGTTAATGGTTAATAGTTGATGATAACTGATAACTGGTAACTGATAACTGATATGCAGGCTTTTCCTTGTCAAAAATTGTGTGAACTGATCAGTCGTCATGGCACTATCTTATGTGAAGATGCCGAACGCTGTGAATTTTTACTACACAATGCGTGTGGTAAAGAATATCAACGAGAAATTTTTGTACTAATTATCGCAATTAAAAAGGGTGTGACTCAGGAATTGTTAATTCAACCACCTGGTTTACCAAGCGATGCTGTGTTGAATCGTTTAGCACAACAATTACATGATGATTTATGTTTAGAAAAAGAAGCCGCACAATGGGCTGTGCAAAGTTGGGGAACCGCTTTAGGAATAAATTTTAAAAAAATGGCTATGGTTAATGAAAAATCATCCCAATCATTAGCCAGCCATACCAAACAATCTGCTAAAGTCATTTCCTCAAAACCGCTATCACCTATGAATCTTTTAGATTATCTACGTTTATTCTGGTGGGTTTTGGTTATGCCGCAACGATTACACGCCTACCGGAAAACTTATGGTCAAGACGATGAAAAACAGATAGGCAATTGGCTAGTGAGTACTCTCATTTGGTTCCCCTTATTAATACCTAGTTTAGCATTAGGATTAAAACAATTACCTTATTCTGACCATGCGTGGTTACCGGAAACTTACTGGTTATTGAGTATCTTATTAATCGGTGCCTGGGTATTAACGGGTGGATTAAAAATTAATAAAGATGTGCCTATTGCCGTGGTAGGACTCGTTTCAGTTGGCATGGCGGTTTTAGTTTCGGTTAGCGTTGCCGGTATTGTGGAGAGTTTATTTTCATTTTTGGTTTCGCTTGGCGTGGCAAGCTTGGTGTTAGTTGTTATAGCAAGTATTGTGATGGTTGGGGGGGCAGTTTTGGTGTCAGTTCTGGTAGCAAGTGATGCTGCTATTGTTATAGCGGGCGTTGTAGCGATTGGTATGGCAGTTGGCATCGCCGGTAGTGTCGCTATTTTAATAGCAGATTTTATGACCGGTTTTATTGCCGCTAGTTTAGCAGGTTTTGCCGCCGGTTTGGGGGTGGATATTGTGACTAATAGGCTGGGAAACGCGATAGAAAAAAATTTAAATAAAGGTATTCCCTATTTTTTAGGCAGCTTAATTTTTTTATTGCTTATTATCGCCTATTTATTTTTGATAGGGTTATTCATTGTGCTACACTATTTCTTATAAATATTTTTAAAACTCGTCAAAATCATATTGTTGTAGGCTGCATACTTTGATGGTTCCTTAAGTCGTTACGTGTGGGTTTGTAGGGGCTGACCACCGCGAATGCCCTCCTGCGTGTCAGCATCCTGTACTAGTCAATCTCATTTTCTAAAACTTTATTAGGCTCTTTAGGTGTTTTTTCAAAAATTTGAATGCCAGGGGTTAATAATTCAAAACCCCTTGTTATGCGTTGCCCAAGTTTGCCTCTAATGTTAGCTACCCATAGCGGATATTCTCTATTGGCTTGTTGTAATTTTTTCCAAGTTCTAGGACGTACCGCGATTTTCACATGTAGACCATTGCTATCAATAATAAATTGTTCCCAAGTATTTCTCAGGGTTTTAGAATCAGTTGGTAATTCATTTATTTTAACATTGAGTTCCATCTGACCTTTAACAAGTTGATCAAGTTGGGGGGGAGCTAAGGACTCTTTTGGAGACTTCTGTTTTTTTATTTTTGCAGAACGCATCGGTTTTTCACCGACAAACCTGGCTTTGGCATCTTTTATATGTTGTTGGGAAATTTCTTCACAAGGATTACCTTCTAAATCAATGCGTTGCCCACCCTTCATGACTGTTTTGCAATAATTCCTATTTTGAGTATAAAGTGCTATAGCGGCTGAGACTTCATTTTTAGTGTATTCACCATTGAATGCCATACGAACTTTTTTGTGAATATATCTTTGAAGAGGGCGTACTTTTTCAGATTCTCTGAAAAAGGTGTTTGGGAATTTTTCAAACAAAATTTCCATGAGTTCTTCAGGCTGTGTAGAGAGTTTGACAGTTCTCGACATAACGGAGGATGTTAGTAAGGGAGGCAGTTCATCCATGCCTTCTAAATATTCTAGAGATTTAAGTGCCTCTGTGGAATTAGTACCAATAAATGCTAGTTTAGTGTCCTTGTGAATATACCAACCACGTTTTCCTGATCGGGTATGTTCACAGTAAGCTTCTTCACCATACAAGGACTTAGTGAGCTTATTCAAATCAATTTTAGTTATTCGTTTATTTGTCATCATATTTTTCAGTTATTAGTTATCTCAGTTGAAATTGGGGATAATAAATCTGATTTTTTTAAAAATCGGATTTCTATACTGCTCAACATTTTCACAGATTTGATTTTAGTTCAGTATAATTTTAACTATGATTTATATAATTTATGTGATAAAAATATGACTGATAGCTTTGAGCGACACTTTCATAAAAATTCTAAAAATCCTAAAAATCACAGTTGAAAATTATTTAGGAACATGTCTAATCATTATAAATCGGGACCAATTGTAATATGTAACCTTAATGGTGTGCCTGATTCACTTAAAGCAGTTGCAACATCGACACGAATCAAACCAACCGGTGATTGCCAACGTACCCCCACGCCTGTGCCATGTTTTAGCGGTTCAGAAAAATCATTAAAAGCATTTCCAACATCATAAAATATGGCTAAACTCCATTTGTCTATAATTTTATGCTCGTATTCAATACTGCCCACTAATAAGTTTTTGCCACCAATGACTTGCCCTTCCAAGTTTTTTGGTCCCAAAGCTTGATAATCATAGCCTCGTACACTGCGATCACCGCCTGCAAAGAACCGAATTGATGGAGGCAAATCATGAAAATCACCATCCAATAAAGAAATAACACTATAACCTACATCCCCCCTTGCAATTACCCGTCCATTTTTTAATAATTGCTGAATAATTGTGCCATTTAAACGAGTTTGTAAAAAAGTGGCATTGGAACCAAAGTTACTCAATGCACCTCGTACACCTAATTGTATTTTATGTCCATGCAGGGTATAGATGCGATTATCAGCTTTTACATAAGACCAGTTGATATTGGGCATCAATAACTTAGCATGTCCAGTATCGCTACCTATCGCATATTTTTCGTCACGGTATTCTATACCAATGACTTCACTTAAATTAAAATCAAATAAACTACGAGCATGATTTTTACTGATACCAACTAAGAAAACTTCGCTATCGCTAGTATCTGTGCTTTCATCTTTGTAACCGGCGGTGATGTCTATAAAGTTATCTATATCGGCACCCATAGGAATAGAATAACGTGTGGTTACACTTCGGCGTATTTCAGATAGTTCTGTTTTAGCCGAAAATTGATGTCCATAGCGGTTAATATAGCGTTGTTTCCATTCCAAGCTACCACGCACTCCCGTATCGGTGCCATAGCCAATGCCAGCGGCATATTTATTCCGTTTACGGGGTTCCAAAGTCACATCGACTGGCAGATGTAAGTCATCTGTTGATGAAGAATGTGCAATATCGACATCAACCTGTTCAAAATAATCACTATTCGTTAAAGCGTTTTTAAATGCTAACAATTGATTACCAGTATAATAATCGCCCGATTTAAAGGTTAAAAATCGTTGTAAAAGTGATTCATTAAATAAATCTTGTTTAAATATCACATTACCAAAAATATAACGCTGCTTAGAATCAAAAGATAATGCAATATGGGCTGTATAAGCTGCTTCATCAATACGAATTTTATGTTGGGTGAATTGGGCATCGAAATAGCCCCGCTCTTCAGCGAGATTGCTCAAAACGCGCTTGGCTTTTTCATAATCAGAATGGTTCAGTTTATCACCGACTTTAATAGGAAAATTAGCCAATTGCTTTTGAAAAACGCTATCCTGTTCTGCATCGCCAATTATAAGTACTTCAACCGTTTGTATTGTTAAAGGTTCTCCCAAATCAATAATATATTTTGCTTGCCATAGTAACTCTTCTTTATCGTCATGCTTAAGCTCTTTGTCGCTATCCTTTGGAGCTGTCAATTCAGAAGTAACATTAACACGATAGTAACCAAAGGGCTGTAATGCCTGCTTGATCTCTTCGGATGCTTGTTTATGTAAGCGTTTTATACGCCTATCTGATAAACGTGGATGTTTTTTTTGCTGCTCAAGACTTATGTAAGCCAGCACATTTGTAAGTAATTCGCCTTTTACACCTTCAACCTGAATTTCTACAGCAATATGAGTAGCAAACACATTTTGATTAATAGTCAATAAGAGTATAAAAAAAAATATGCTGCAAAATGAGCGAATAATCAATAAAAAAATTGGGTTATATGCCATTCAGTTATATAAGTAAGTATAAGTGTTTTAACATTTTTAATCCGTTCAAGAAATCCGATTTTTTTAAAAATCGGATTTCTAATGATTCTATTGGATTCCAAACAACGGGTATCTTGGAATCCAAAGCTTTAGCTTTTTCAGGCTAATTAGTGACACTTATTCTAACTCAAGACTTTCAATTTCTACCACTTTAATAATATGTCGTTTATTAATAATGTGATAAAAATGATCATAACCTGATAAGACGATAAAATCTTTAGCATCCTTATTCAAGGTATCTGAAAGTCAAGAAGTTCGTTCAACTACTAGAAGTCCCTTTAAGGACTGAACCATAAATAAGGCTCATTTCAACATGCACATCTTTTCGCGTTAGTGACATTTTTTTTCTCCTACATGACTAGTCATCTGTACCTATCAATGTCAAGGCGCGTTTAATACGATCTACACACCGCGATTGACCGATTAAATAAACCGTCACATCAATTGGTGGGGACACGGTTCCACCAGTCACAGCTACCCGCAACGGTTGTGCAATTTTGCCTAATTTCAGTTCATATTGTTCCGCCACAAGATGAACTATAGCATGAATTGCCTCTGCATTCCACTCAGCAAGTTGTGCTAATCGGTCACATAAATCGGTCAGTGGTTTACGAATCGCGGGTTTGAGGTTTTTTCGCACCGCTTTTTCGTTAAATTCAACTTCGTTCCCAAAGAAAAATTGGCTATTTTTTGCCATTTCCGTTAGCGTTTTTGCCCGCTCTGCTTGTACTTTCACAATTTCTGCTAAAGAGAGACCATTACTGGTATCTATTTTTAACTGGTTACATTGAAACTGCAAATGTTTTGCCAATTCTGAAGGTTGACAGGTTTTAATGTAATGCTGATTTAACCATAATAATTTATCCTGATTAAAAGCCGCAGGAGAGCTATGCACGGCTTGGATGTCGAATAAATCGATCAACTCTGCTATCGAAAAGATTTCTTGATCGCCGTGCGACCATCCAAGGCGCACCAAGTAATTAAGTAAAGCTGCCGGCAAATAGCCTGCTTGTTTGTAATTCATCACACTGACCGCACCATGCCGCTTAGATAGGCGTTGCCCATCTGAGCCTAAAATCATGGGAACATGGGCATATTGTGGCACTGAAGCACCCAGTGCTTCTAAGATATTAATTTGGCGCGGCGTATTATTTAAATGATCATCCCCACGGATAACATGGGTCATACCCATATCCCAATCATCTACCACCACGGTAAAATTATAAGTCGGTGTTCCATCAGGGCGAGCAATAATCAAATCATCCAATTCATTATTGTTAAATATGACAGTACCTTTAATTAAATCCTTGACAACGACTTCTCCCACTTTAGGATTTTTAAAGCGAATCACCGGCTTAATATCAGTAGAAGGGGGCGTGGTTAAATGGCGACAATGACCATCATAACGGGGTTTCTGTTTACGTGCTTTATATTCAGCACGCACCGTTTCCAAACGCTCTTTGGAACAATAACAATAATAGGCTTTACCCTCCGCCAACAATTGTTCAATGATTGCATGGTAACGCTCAAAGCGTTTTGTTTGATAAAAAGGACCTTCATCATGCTGCAAACCAAGCCATGCCATGCCATCTAAAATGGCATTAACTGATTCCTGAGTGGAACGTTCACGATCAGTATCTTCAATCCGTAATATAAATTGCCCCCCCTGCTGACGGGCATATAACCAGGAAAATAAGGCGGTGCGAACACCACCAACATGTAAATACCCCGTAGGGCTAGGCGCAAAGCGAGTACGAACCATTTTTTTTTAACCTTGATTTTATTTAAATGAGGGCAGACACTTATGTCTGCCCTCCTTTTTGATATGAAATTATTTTTCCGAACATCTATAGGGCTTTCAAATGAATAACATACCCAACCTCAAACTAGAAAGCAAATTTTTTGAAAAATTCAGTCGAATTTTAGACCTGTCCCAAAATCATTCCAATCTGTTCATTCGTAGGATTGGCACTTTCTTTAACCATGGCGATGAGTGCCTTAGCATCAATAAGTTCTTTTCCTTGTGGATTACAATGTACCTCATTATCATTAGAAATGTAAGCCACTACAGTGCCTATATCTGCTTTCATTAATTGATAAACTATCGAAGCCCATTCCCTTTTTTTAAGGGCAATATCAAAGCGTTGGTATTTATCGCCCAGGTGAGTAAACATATTTTCAATCACATTTTCAGAACCAGGTGCCCTGATAGCACTAACCATCATTTCCGGATAAGCTCGTATCGGTCGCACCGTAATATTCGCACCGGCTTGTTGTAAGCGATTCCGATTGACATCATTAACGCATTCTACCAATATTGAAGCCGTTTGATTATACTCCCTTAGCCGATGCAAAATGTCAAAAGTATTACCATCGGAAAGGGGATCGTTATGCCTTTTAGCCAGCACAATAATAACGTCAGCCCCTTTAACATTCACAGCCTCTAAATCTTTTGGTACATTACCCTTTCCCTGATAGTGAACAACCCCTAATAATTGTAGTGATTCCGGCAAACCATCCCGAAAATTATTAGTCAGTATTTCAATCGCACAATGCTCATATTTTGGAACCTGTTGAAATTCTGTCACCAGTCTTTCATAATACTGATTTGATATATGATCGTCATGATCCGAGATAATGACAATATGATGACTCACACTCCACCTCCATTCGCCTGTCAGTTGTTTACGATGCTTGATAATCCGATAATCAAAATAATCCCCAGCCGTTTTGGCTAAAACAAAAATGCCCCCCAAATAAAGGAGTAATATAGTTGATGTTCTACCTAATGATGATTTGATCGGAATATCACCATATCCAACGGTTGTGATAGTGGTCCAGGTTACCCAAATAGAATCTCCAATAGGAAGCCCTTCTAATTGAGTCATTGCAAGAGTATGAAGACAAAAGATAATAACAAGATATATTGATGAATAAAGAAAACTTTTCCTCAAATCTTTTCTAGTCACTATCGGTTTTCTATTTCTGAACTTCTTAAAGCATGTCAATATTGTTAACATAAAATTCACCTTTTGGGGATTGGGAATATAGATTCACGTAAGGACTACCCTTCAGTGTTTGCCCTTTTGTAAAATTATTTATCTAAACTTATATTGGTATGCAGTTTGCAAGCATACCAGTAGGTTCTTTTTATACCCCCAACTTCCACTTTTAACTTAGATATTATAATTTATGAACAATAATAGTAAGGATAACGTTAACATCAAAAATCAGGTTTCGCAAAAAAGCATATCCCCTGGTACTATTCTACGCAATGCGCGTGAACAAAGCGATATGTCAGTTCAAGACGCAGCCCATCAACTTTTCTTAGAAACGCGTGTGATTAGAGCACTTGAAGTTGATAAATATGATGTGTTGCCGCCTGGCGTTTTTGTCCGTGGTTACCTGCGTAATTATGCTAAATTACAAGAAATATCACAAGAAACTGTGATGGATTCTTTTGAAACAATGATTGATCAACAACCAACACTATCGCCAAAAAAGCTGCCACAATTTAAACCTCTCAAGCAAACCACTTTTTTTCAAGATTTGTTATTACCTATTGTTGGATTATTGGTTGTCTTGACTATAGTGACTTTCATCTGGCTAGTTCATACGACAAACAATGTTTACCAAACGCCTGAAAAATTATGGCTCCTTTCAGACACCTCTTTACATCTTAGGGAATCAAAAAGCCATTCAAAAACCGCAGCGATTCCAACTAAGGTAGATAATTTTGTTGTAACAGAACCATCCACTAATTTCAACCCCTCTTCCATTCCCTCTTCCATTTTGCGAGTCCATTTTAAAGAGAAGGCTTGGATAATGATTGTCGATACAGAGAATAAGAAACTGTATCAAGGCATTGGCAATCCTGGTGAGATATTATCGCTTTCTGGCATTCCACCGTTTAATGCCAAAGTGGGTAATTTTGCAGGAGTCGATATTGAATACAACGGTCAAATCGACAATATAAAAGTTTTTCCTAAATCTCCATCAAGGAAACGAACTTTTATCATTGGATAATATTCCGAACAGTCAAGTTTTCTGATTTTCGTAGGGTGGGCAAGCCCGATTGCTTGCCCTTGTTTATCATAATAAATTCCGTATTTCCCGCAAAGCCACTGATAGCATAGACAAATCTGGTTTTTTAATGCAGCTTAAATCAGATAAAACATTTTGACAACGTTCGATACTTTTGGTTTCCATCCATTTAGACAACAAAGCATCAGGAGCGATATCATTATCGTCGTTTTGCAAAACGACAGTGGTAAGCTGACGATGGGTGCGATATAATTCGTCGCGCAGAGCGGAACGGGATAGAGCCGTCCAACGAGTATCTCGTGGTAACTTACCAATATGAGCGCGAAGCCAGTGGAGTTTTAAACGAGTACCTAATAAAAAGTGTACTGCTGCCACCTTTTCCAACTTAACAGAAGTCGTGTTAGCCACCTCAACAATATCTAAGGCGGATAATAAATAGACTAAGCTGGCAACGCGAGTAGCGAATGCTTTGGAAACACCAGCGTCTATAAATTGTTGGGCATTCATTTCTAATTGTTCTTGATCAGCGTGACTCATTAAACTTGATAAGCTGTCGGCTAATTGTAATACACCTGGGCGCAAAGTGTTTATGCTATTGGCAATCTCTAAGGGCATTTTGTAATGACGTAATAGCCAACGGGAAGCGCGTTCAATTTGTTGACGAGCCGCTATCATCATACGAATTTGCACAATGGCACTGATTTGATCATCCAGTGCTTCAATCTCAGCAAAAATACTTTGCATATCAAAGATTTTCCAAGAAACCATGAAAGCGCGTACAATGTCGGCGGCGGTTTGCCCTGTCTCCTCATCTAAACCAAACACAAAAACAATTCCACTATAATTGACAACCAAATTAGTGAGCTTTGTAGCAATGATTTCTCTACGCAGACGGTGTAGGGCTATGGGTGCGGCAAAACGTTCTGGTAACGGTGCAGAAAAGTAATTTTCCAAGTTCGTTTTGAAGTAAGGTTCTTCCAGCAAATCAGACTCAAGTAGCGTTTTATACAAAGTGATTTTACTATAAGCTTGTAACACACAGAGTTCTGGGGCTGTTAGCCCTTGTTGGACAACCTGTCGTTCAGCCAGCACTTTATGACTGGGTAAAAATTCCAAAGCACGATCTAACTGCCCTTGGCGTTCTAAGTGGCGGATAAAACGACCATGTAAATCAAGCAATTGTGGAGAAATTGAATGGGAAATACTCAGGGACTGCATTTGTAAGTAACTGTTTTTTAAGACTAAATGAGTCACAGCCTCGGTCATCTCAGCTAGCAGTTGGTTCCGTTGTTTATGGGTCATGTCACCATTGGTCACGATAGCATCCAGAAGGATTTTGATATTCACTTCATGATCGGAACAGTCAACACCGGCGGCATTATCCATCGCATCAGTATAAATACGTCCGCCCTTGAGTGCATATTCAATGCGCCCTAATTGGGTAAAGCCAAGATTACCCCCTTCGCCAACGACTTTGCAGCGTAAATCTTGCCCATTGACGCGCAAAGCATCATTCGTCTTATCGCCCACATCCATTTGATGCTCAGTTTGAGCTTTCACATAAGTACCAATGCCCCCATTCCATAATAAATCAACTGGCGCACATAACATGGCACGGATTAATTCATTAGGCGTTAAAGTATAAGCTTGGATATCTAATAAAGCTTGCACTTCCGGCGATAATGCGATAGATTTACGGCTACGTGAAAATACCCCGCCGCCCGGTGAAATCACTCTTGTGTCGTAATCTACCCAACTTGAACGCGCTTGAAATAAACGTTGCCGTTCTTGAAAACTTTGTTGAGGGTTTGGATTGGGATCTAACAAAATATGGCTGTGATTAAATGCCCCCACTAATTTAATGTGTTCAGATAATAACATGCCATTGCCAAAAACATCACCCGACATGCTGCCAATACCCATGACGGTAAAATCCTGAGTTTGGATGTGACGATCTAATTCACGAAAATGCAGTTTGACCGCTTCCCAAGCACCTCGCGCCGTGATACCAATTTTTTTATGATCATAACCAGCAGAGCCACCCGATGCAAATGCATCACCTAACCAAAATTGATAAGTTTGGGCAATCTCATTAGCCAGATCAGAAAACGTCGCGGTACCCTTATCGGCTGCGACGACTAAATAAGGATCATCTTCATCATGTCGCACGACATCAGGTGGTGGTACGATTTGCCCATCGACAAGGTTATCGGTTAAATCTAATAAACCGCGAATAAAAGTTTTATAGCATTCTATGCCCTCAGCTTGTATCGCATCACGTCCCCCACCACTCGGCAAATTTTTAGCGATAAAGCCACCTTTGGAGCCCACCGGAACAATAACCGTATTTTTGACCATTTGGGCTTTAACCAGTCCCAGTATTTCGGTCCGAAAATCTTCTATCCTATCTGACCAACGTAAACCACCGCGTGCGACTTTGCCACCGCGTAAATGTACCCCTTCGACACGAGGCGAGTAAACAAAAATTTCAAACATTGGGCGGGGTTCTGGTAACTCTGGCACCTGGCTTGGATCAAATTTAAAGGAAAGATAGGGTTTAGGGTTCCCTTTCGCCGCATCGACTTGAAAATAATTGGTGCGTAGCGTCGCCAAAATAACCCCTAAAAAGCGTCGTAAAATACGGTCCTCATCCAAACTGGCAACAGAATCCAATGATTTTTCAATTTGTTGCACTAGGGCATCGGCATGGTTTGAGCGATTATCCAGTGCCGGATTGCAACTGGCATTGAATAAATCACGTAATAACTTCACAATAGCCGGGTTATTAACCAAAGCTTGTTCAACATATTGCAGACTGAAACTGGCACCGGTTTGTCGCAAATATTTCCAATAAGCCCGAAAAATAATGATTTCACGCCAATTCAATTGAGCCTGTAGCACGAGACGGTTAAAACCATCATTTTCGATTTCGCCCCGCCATACTCGTTCAAAAACGTCTTGGAATGCCCCTTTCACTTCGCTGATTTTCAGGGATTTTTCCTGGTGTTGCAAACCAAAATCTTGAATCCAAACGCTCGGTTTCCCTGTCGCCTGTACTTGATAGGAACACTCGCTGATGACTTTGACTCCCATATTTTCCAATTTATGCAATACTTCGGAAAGGGAAATATGGCTTTGAACGTGAAATAATTTAAAACCCAGTGAGTTATCAAAGGCTTTAACTGGACGATATAAGCTCATGCTAAAACAGTTCTCGGCGCATTTCAGGGCAGCTTCTATTTTTTCAATATCATAAACGGCATGACGGGCAGAAAACTCTTCCCGATAAGCGACTGGAAATGCGTTTTCATAGCTATAAAAAAAGCGAGTTCCAACTTCTTCGCCGTTATGTTCAAGAAGTGCCTCTTGTAACATTTTTGACCAGGTGAGAGTGACTTCAATGAGCCTCTTTTCTATGTCTTTGATGTCATAATCAGGGCAACTCCCAGTCGGGGTGTAAATAATAAAGTGTATTTGCGTTAATGCCACTAATTCTGATAACCAAACACTAAACTTGACATTGGAACCGCCAAATGCTTCTAACAGCACTTTTTGTATCCGTTGACGAATTTCCGTTTCATAACGATCACGGGACACATAAACCAAGCAAGAAAAAAACCGTCCAAAAGTATCCGGTCGTACAAATAAGCGAATCCGTTGTTGGCGTTCCTGCAATTGTAAAATGCCCATTGTAGTTTGGAATAGGGTTTCCTCATCAATTTGGAATAACTCATCACGCGGATAAGTTTCTAAAATATAAGACAAAGCCCGTTTTTTATGGCTGGTACACCGGAAACCGGCTTTTTCAAAAACAGACTTAATCTTACGGCGTATCAAAGGCGTATCGCTTGTGAGTTGGTGATAAGCGGCGGAGGTGTATAATCCTAAAAAGCGTTGCTCTCCGGTCACAACACCTTCCTGATTAAAGCGTTTAATGCCAATATAGTCTAAATGACCAGGACGGTGTATCGTTGCCGGCGCACTTGTTTTGTTAAGCAGTAGTAATGTCGGTTGAAGAGCCAATTTGCGTAAACGCAACGGTAACTGGGCAAAGCTGGATTGGGAGTTGGAAATTTGATCACGCAAAATACCGAGTCCGGACCCTGGCACCCTATACAAAATAATTTCATCCCCATGAGCTGATAATTCATATTCCCGGTAGCCCAAAAAAATAAAATGATTGCTTTGTGCCCAGCGTAAAAAGTCACAGACTTCATTAATTTCCTGGGCATCAAGCGGTGGAGGGCTGCTTTCCAGTTCTTGTAGCACATCGCTCATTTTTTCGCGCATCGCTTGCCAATCATCAACTGCTTTGCTCACATCATTCAAAACTTTTTCCAATTCACGCGCTATGTTGTCCAAAACAGCAGCTTCTGTTTGTCGATCCACTTCTAAATGGATAATGGATTCTTCATTGCCCATCTCCATTTCTGCCAGGGCATCTTGAGCATCGCCGTTATAGGGCAAAACTTCCAATAACTGCCCTTGTTCATCGCGGCGCGTTTTAAGGACCGGATGAATCGTAAAATGCACCGTCAATCCGTGTTGATTTAAAGCCATGCGAATGGAATCGACTAAAAAGGGCATGTCTTTAATCAAAATACTGACGACTGTATGGGAACTTTGCCAGCCATCCTGCTCAAATTGGGGATTATAAACTAGCACCTTGGTTTGTTCGGGTGTATATTGACTCGCAAAACGCCAGTAGGCAACAGCTGCACCGTACAAATTAGACACATCCTCCCGCTCAAGCATATCTTCAGGTACGACAACTTGATAAAAATACTGAACAAAACGCTTGATTTGTTGAGATTCGGGTGGTGAAAATTTTGTATCAATTTTGGCGATGATTTTTTCCAGTAATTCTGCTGCCTTTTCTTTAGGTGTTAATGCCATAATGCCTCCAAGATTGTCATAAATTTTTAGAAGCCCCGTTTTTTCAAAAAACAGGGCTTCTGCCGTTCATAGGGCGATAACAAAGGTTCGCCCTACAAATAGAATATAATGTGCGGTTAAATAAAAATAAGCGAAAATAGGAATATATGTATGTAGAAGTATTTTAACATTTTCAGTAGGGCTCCCTGCGTGTTTTTGCAGCCCACCAGCCGCAGCAAAGGCGTTGCACGAAAACCACCTTAGGAGTCCTACAAAATGTTAATAAACTTTTGTGTACCTACTTATGTAGAAGCATTTTATTTTTAATCAGTCTATAGATGTTCGGAAAAATAAGTTCACGATTGCATATTTATAACTTATTGAAAAATAAACAATAATTTTTTAATTTGTGAAGTTATTTATCTGAAAATCTATATAATATAATGGTGAAAATTTTGATACAGAATAACAGTATTACCAAAAAAATGTGAGCTTCAATTTACCAGATTAAATTTTAGATTTACGGTAGGCATAAAAAAAGCCCTTTTGGTTCAATGAGCCAAAAGGGCTTTTTTAGGAATGCGCCCAATAAAAGCGCAGTTGGTTATAGGGCATAGTACAATGAATTTACTAAAACAACGAATTTAAACCACCAATCTGCAAGAATATACTCAACGTGGGAACAAACTGAACTTTTTTCAATGAGGCTGGTAAATGTCGGGTTACGTTTTTTTGCCGCGCAATTTGAAATTTTTGTACCAGGTAGATTGGGTTAGCGTAGGGTCAATGGCATTGACGCTGGCGCGTGGGAACCCGAAAAAAGGATATAGCATCAATAGGGCAAGTTAATTTCTAATCCAATTAGCAATTCACAATTCACAATTAAAAGTATGAACAAACAAAAAATATTTTTATATTGGCTGAAACCTTTAAAATTATAGAATTTGAAGAAATATTTCTTTTGGCCTAGAAATTTTTTTCAAAAATTGCTTGATTTTTTTTCAAAACTTGGTAATATTAATGCACAAATCATGAAAGTCATTTTTGACTATATAGCAAGAAAGGGACCAGGCTCAATTTAATTCTTAATCTTGGATTTTTATAGAAATTGTCATGTTTTAAAAAACAATTCGACCCCCTTTATTCCATTTCACGCACAGTAAGGAGTTATTAATGAAAAAAGTTTTCTCTACTATTCTTTTATGGGTAGTTTTTGTCATAGGATGTGGATTTTATGGTATATCCTATGCCCTTGATATAACTGGAACATGGGATACAAATTATAAAGTCATGTTTTTTTGGCAAAATGATACTTTTGTAGCTGGTGAATATACGTATGAAAATGGTGTTTTGATAGGTGCTTTAAATGGAAATACACTTCGAGGATGGTGGCGAGAGTCTAAGGATCCTCGAAAGTGTGGGCCAGATAAGGAGTGGAGTGGAGCCTTAGCCTTCAATTTTTCTTCTGATGGTTCGAGCTTTACCGGCGATTGGAACACTTGCGCTGATGATAAGCAATTAAACCCTAATGCGAAGCGTTGGACTGGTACAAAACGTACATCTACTGTTAATTATACCCAAACTGATTGTGAGAAATCTGGTCGCTTTTGGTGTAATGGCACTTGTAGCTTAACAAGCTGTACACAGCTTTTAACAGAACAGAGTTGTTTATTGTCAGGAAGAAACTGGTGTAATGGATTGTGTCAAATTTCTTCTTGTTCTGAGACAATCATACAATCAGACTGTGAATTGAGTGGTAAATATTGGTGTAATGGAATTTGTCAACAAAGTGTTTGTAGTGAAAATGATGAGAGTGAAAATGATGAGATTGATGTAATTTGTCTTATTCCTGCGAATAATTATGATGATGGTTTTAATGCTGGTAAACAAGCGTGCATCAATAATCCTGCTTCTTGTGGCATAACTATTTCTGATAGTGCTATTCCTGTTAGTGGTAATTGTATGGCAAACTATTCTGTTGTTGGTCAATTGCATGTACCTTGTGTATCTGTATCAGATGCGTTTGGTGGTATAACCGTTTATAATATTATGATGAACCAACAAACCGGTTCTTTTACTTTTGATTTAGATATGGGCAGTATTAAGCCCCGTTAAAAATAGTTCTATACAAAGGGCAGACAAGTTTTCGGATTTTAGTCTGGTTGTTTTTTTAAAAACGAAAACTTGAACGTCCGGAGTATAACTTGCCCTTGACCTAACGAACAAAAAAATGGGCCAGATTCGATTTAATTTTTAATCTTGGAATAATTGGGGTCAAAGTAAAATATAATTCTAACAAAGCCTTGCAGCCGACGCAAAAAGCCGCTGAAGAGCGGTGTTAGGCAAAAAAATTAGGATATTTTATGAATACTGAAATTGAATTAAAATTGTTAAAAGAGATAGAAGAATTAAAGAAAAAAGTTAATATCCTAGAAGGTAAAGATGAAAATCAGATTCCTACTTATCAATACAGTAAAATTAGAGATATTGATTTAAACAAGTTGTTTGAGATTGAGCAGAATCTAGATAACAGTATTTTTGATGAATGGTTAAACAATAAGATTGAAATAGATAACTCAATCGAAGCATTTTTTAAAGAACTATTAGAAGATAATAAATCTTTGATTGAAAGGTATAGTGAAGAAGATTTAAAAATTAATTTTATCGCTCCAATTTTGAATAAAGTAAGGTTTAAATCATTTGAAAAGAAAATTAGAGACTTTTATGAATTGCGAATGACCTACAAAACTAATCAGTTTGTATTAAGTGGTACAATAGATTTTGTCGTTTCTGAAGGACTAGTAGAAAGTAAAAAGCCTTATTTTTTTATTCAAGAGTTTAAAAGAAGTGAAGAATATGGAAATCCAAGGCCACAACTTTTAGCAGAACTAATAAGTGCTATTGAGTTAAATGATTGGAAATTTATAAAGGGTGCTTATATTATAGGTGGAATTTGGCATTTTGCTATTTTGGAAAAGTTAAATGTTGGTAAATATCAATATTTTATATCGCATAATTTTGATTCTACAAAAATAGATGATTTAAAATTGATATACAAAAACCTATTATATGTTAAAAATGAAATAATAAGTATGGTAGAAGCCTAACTAAGCATTGCTCCTGACCTTCGGCGGGAGAAGAGGAGTGGTGCGACCCGTTTGGCCCAAAGCATTGATTTATAAGGATAAATCGTGCGAAAGGTCAGGGCATAAAATGAGTGGTTATCATTTTATGTGATAACTCAAAAGATGTAGGAATAAGTTTGG
>Ga0164310_10000512_pt1 | contig 20703 bp, 30 predicted proteins | sample GuaBasSedimGuay1_FD_121795 | JGI IMG/M metagenome (GOLD analysis project Ga0164310, IMG submission 121795) | Subseafloor sediment microbial communities from Guaymas Basin, Gulf of California, Mexico - Guay1, Core 4569-9, 0-3 cm | ecosystem: Environmental > Aquatic > Marine > Hydrothermal vents... | reverse complement strand
GTACTGCCCGCTGGTCGGGCGCCCTTCCTGCTTCGCCGTGGCGTCACAGATCATGCAGACGGTCCCGGCGTCGATGACGCCCTTGCCGCCGCAGGTCTCGACACGGCACTTGGGGTTCGCCCACGGCGCCGGGTCGATCGCGGAAGGCGCCGAGACCGGGGCCGTCGAGGTGGCAGCCGCAGCCGGGGCGGGAGCCGCCGAGGCCGCAACGGGAGCGGGAGCCGGAGCGGCGGGAACGACGGGCACGCCGCCGTTCACCGCGTCGGGAGCAGGGGCCGCACCAGCGGCCTTAGCAGCATTCAGGTTCGCGAAGATGTCCATCGGTTTGCCTCCTTTGGCACTGGATGGTGTGCGCTTCTTTTTGCGCGGTTCGAGATCAACCGGCCGCGTCGCGGTCCGGTTAGCCATGACGCGCTCGACCTTCTGGGTGTAACCCTCGATCGTTTCGCGTCGTCCACAGATGTCGATGAACGGGCACCCGCCGTAGCGTCCGCAGGCGTCCGTTGATTTAGGGCCGGGCGTGTCCTCCCACCGTTCGACGGCGCGCACGCGCAGCATTTCGGTGGCGACCTCCTGGATGTGGCGCCAGTGCTCGTCGATGCGCTCGAAGCTGACGAGTGCTTCGACGGATCGCACGCCCTTCGGGTCGTTGAACTTGGGGAACTGATTGTGCCGCACGAGCACGGGGCCAGTCCAGCCGTCGATCTTGCTCGTCACCGCAGCGTAGGTGAGTACCTGCTGATTGTGGCCGATGCAGTTCGGGCTCGTGCCGTCGCCCTTCTCGTAGGGCGCCGTGATCGGGATGTGCGTCTCGCCGTCCTTCGGGCCGTCACGCTTGAGGAAGCGAGCGCCTGACTGCGAGAAGGTCTTGTGGTCGTGGACCTCGGGGATATGCACCATGCCGTAGCCCTGGTCCTCGGGGGCTGCGCCGTGCGAGCCGATCATCAAGTCCACGTAGCCGATGATGTCCACGAGGCCGTCGAGCACGGGCGTGAGAATCTTCCGCTCGACCGTGCGGCCCGGGCGACGCTGCACGATGCCTCGCTCGACCGCTTGCGTCACGAGCTTCTTGATGAGCGCTTGCTCCTTCGGCGACACCGACTCGATGCGGCCGTGCTCAACCGTTTGGTGCCAGCCCTCGGGGTACAGCTCGGCAGGATCGCCCGGTCGCTGACTTGCAAGCGGCCCCTCTCCGATCACGATCTCCCTATCGGACAAGCGGCTGGCGAGGTTCTCGGACTCGGGCACTCGCCCCGTGTCGTCGGCGGAGAGCCAGCGCTCCAGCACCGCATGGAGGATCGTGCCGAACGTGAAATACGGCTTGGGCAGCTCGCGCAGCTTGGCGATGCGCTTGAGCCACCACCTCCGAGGGCAGTCCTCGAAGTCCTCGATCTGACTGGCGGAGATCCGCATCGGTTCGGCTTCGGTCACAGTTCTTCCTCGCTGAATAGCCCGTGGATCTTGGCGAGTTCCTCCGCCCCGTAAGAGGCGCGCAGGTACTCCTCCATGCGAGTGCGGGGCATCCCGTGTTTGATCGCCTCGTGAACCATGATGCGGAGGTCCACTTCCCACCACCGCTGCTTGGCTGCGCCGCGCTCTTGTCCGGGCAGGCGAGTCGGCATGGGCGAGTCGTCCCGCGCGCAGAGTTGTCGCAGCACCTTGGCTACGGCGTGCGGTGTGAGCTTGGTGTGCATCGTGTCCTGGAGGCGACGCTCGTACATGCGCTGGATGCCGTAGGGCAGCACCCAGACGTGGCCCTCTTGGACGTGGATGCCCTCGGCCTGACCCGTCGGGTCCTCGATCATCTTGGACAGCGTGCGGATCACGGCGCTCGCAGCGTCCGTGCGCATCCTCATGTCCTGCATGATGTTGGTGCCCGTCTCTCCCTCGACCAGGAGGCGGCCTGAGCCGCGCTGTGACGGCGTGCGATGCTGGAACAGGTAGAGGATGTGCTGCGCCACGATGAAGCGGGACGGCACGAGCCCTTTGATCCAGCCGTCCGTGTAGGCGTAGTTCCCCTTCGAGGTCAACCACGCAGTCGCCGTCGGCGAGACGGGGATGTTCAGGAGTCGGATCTCGATCGCCCGGATGTCGTCGTCGGACAGGTCACGGTGCCCGATGATCGACTGCATGATGTCGGCATCGTTCGAGGTGAAGATGATCCGGGGATAGACCTGGGCCGAGAACACACGGTCGCCCTTGCCCTCGACGGCCAGGTCTCCGCCTGACACGAGCGCACGGAACGTCTGGTCTACGGTCTTGCACCCGGGCAGCGTTCCGATCGGGACGCCCTCCTCGAAGTGGACGACGGGCGAGTCCAGGATGCAGTCGTTGAACCGCGCGAAGACCTTGCCGCCATCGACCGCAGCAGCGTAGCGGAAGCACTCGGCGAGCCCGGCTACCAGCATGTCCTTGCCGGCACCGCTCGCACCGTGGAGGTTGAGCGCGCAGATCGCGCGGCGCACTTCGAGCGCGTGCGAGAGCCACTCGATGCCGCGCTCGTACTGCTCGCCGAAGAAGTGTTGGAGCCAGGTGTCCACGTCCCCGCTGTACGTCGGGACGAGGTGAGGGTTGAGCCCGTGGACGGGGATGGTCAGTGTGCGGTAGCCCGGGTCGCCCGTGATCGAGGCGACCTGCTCGGCCGAGGAGCAGACGACGCGCGAGATGGGGATGGCGTGGTCGTTCAGGATGTGCCGAGGCGCCCGCTGCTGCCACACCTTCCCGCGCAGCTCGTGGGTCTCGATCACGTCCTCCATCCCGAGGTCTCGGATGGCCGGGATCAGCATCGAGTCACCGAAGGGGCTGACGGAGTACGTGCCGTCGCGCATCATGATGTGGTGCTTCGAGCCGGTGCTCGCGATCATGCGCTCCCGGAGCCACGCCTGCGCCTCGCCTGCGTCGTCGGGCACGGCGGCGGGCGACTGGCTGCGGTACATGGAGATGAGATCCTGGCGCACTTCCCCGGCCTCGACCTGCGCTGCCTCGCGCTCTTGGTTCTCGGCCTCGACCTGCGCCATCTCGTTCGACCACATGCGACACACGAGGTCCCATGCGACAGCGTGCCAGTCGGGGTGCTTGGCCGTCGGCTCCATCTGGTCGATGCAGTCGAGCAGCAGGGCGTAGATGCTCTCGGGAGAGGCGCCCTCTTGACGAGCAAGCTGCCCGACCATTTGCCCCACCAGCCGGATTACTGCATCGTTAGATCCCTGAAATTTTCGGCCCTCGAAAATTTCATCCTCGTCGATGAGCTTGTTATCGAAGCAGTAGGCGTGCGAGTCGCGCCCGGTGAGGTACTGCTTCGCTGTCTTCGCCCACTTGCTCCTTACTTCTCGTCCGGTCTTGGGCGACACGTCCCACAAGAGTTCGTGGCATTCATCGGGGGAGGGAAGATCGCCATCGTAAGCAGCAGCCGCCGAGGCGAATCGGTCATCAAGGCCCGTAGCTTCACCGGGCACAATCGAGGCTGGGTCGAGGGGTCCCCCGAATTCCAAGGAAAGAAAGAGGGGGTGAGCTTCGGTTCGGTTGCCATTGCGCAGTACCCGAGGCAGTCGGAAGAGGCGGGTCCAGTCCTTGCACGAGGAGTCTAGCTCTAGCCCCGAGGCCAGGGCGTCGCGCATGATGCCGAGCATGAGCCCCTCGGCCTCGGCGTGGCTCACCGACTCGGTAAGCACGTACACGAAGCGAGACCCGTGCAGCGTGGTGTACCAATACGTCGGTAGTGGAAAGTGGAGGTCGGGCCGAGCGAGGAACCGCACGAACCCACTCAGCCCTTCCTCCGTCCAGACCTGCTTTTGCTCGACGCCACCATCGTCAAGGAGCTTCGGCAGGTCATGGTCAAAGACGAGGATGGGGCAGCGTATCGCCCCGCCCGTCGCCATCAAGTCTCCGGCGAAGGTGGACTTGCGCTTGTTGATGCGCAGGTACGCAGCCTCGCCACCTTCATCGTGTGCTGCGTACAGGGCCAGGTGTGCATCCTGGTCCCAGCACCGGCCGATCGCTTCGGAGAGCGGGACGTTATCGTCGGCCAGGTACTTGCCCGGGTCTGCCTCGAACTCCGCAAGGGAGCAGGCGCCGGGTGCGCGCTCCCTGTCGAAGATGATAGCTACTCGGGGGTCAGTCATGGTGCGGTTGCTAGAAAAGGTGGGAGGCTCGGCGTCCCTGACCGAGCCTCCCGAGGAGAGAGCACTCCCCTACTGGCGCTCCAAGGATAGCGCCTTCTTCTCCTCCGGTCAATCTTCCCTTCCTACGATACTGAGCTGCGTGCAGCGACGCATGAACATCTCGGTAGCGATCTCGGGATTCCAGCCTCGGACTCCTCCATGCCGGAACTCGCCCGGCACTTGGTCGAGGATGTCGTCGTCCACCCACTCCGGGGAGCGGAGGAGCAGGACCGCCTCCATGTGCAGGGCCATGATGTCGTAGTGCTTCACCAGCTTCCACACCGGGTCGTCCTCGTAGGGCAACCCGAAAGCGTCGTGGACACTGACCTCGACCTTGCGCTCGTACTCGCCGAGTTCCGGGACGGCGCGCTTGAGGGGCGAGGGGAAGTCACCGACGAACGCCTCGTGTACGTCGTGCAGCAGGCAGCAGCGCACGGTGAGGAGGTTCTCTCCGCACGCCTGCGCCAGCTCTGACACAAGGACCGAGTGCTCGGCCACGGAGTAGAACTGCGAACAGTGACCCATGTACCTGCACTGGAGTCCGATCGAGTGCGCGATGTCTCGTAGTCGGACCTGTTCGATGTCTATGTCGGGCAGTCGAACGTGGAGACCTGAGAAGGTCGTGATCCACGCTGTCTCGCTCTCGACTGGGCGATTCAGCTTGCGCGGTTCGTCGTTCACTGGATTCCAACCTTGCCCCGGAGGGCGATGATCTGCTCGTAGTGCCGGATCTGATCTTCGGTGGAACGCATCACGCCAGCTCGCTCGTTGCGAGGGGTGCGGTTCCACTCACGCTTGAGATCCCGGTGGAGCTTGCGCACTCGCCACGCCTGCACGTTTCCGTGAACGGAGAGCGACAGCACGGCAAGGCGTCGAAGGGCCAACGAGGTCTGCTTTCTCATGAGTGTGCGATGTAGAAGGCGAGCCCGATCAAGCCCCACAATACGACCGAGATGACGGTGCTGAATAGGCAGCCCTCGAAGAAGGGCACGCCACTTGGCGGGGGCGGTAGCTGCGGCTCAGTGGTTTCGGGCGGTTCGTCGAAGGCGATCATTGCGGTTGGTACCTCCTGGGGACGCCTTCATCCTAGCCCCGGGAGTCAGTCTCGGCAAGCGCGTACCCCGAATTAGTCCCAAGTGTAGGTCCACGGGCACCTCCGTTCGGGTTTCATGAGCTGCACGAGGGGCACGAAAAGGACCTTCTTCGTCACGGGGTCCAGTCTGCGAGTCATGACGCCCTGGTCTTGAGCCGTGATCCTCAAGACCTCCTGCCTGGCCGGAACGCGAGCGCACTCGGCGCACACGTCCGGTCGCAGGTCGTCACCATGATAGGGGCAGCCCACGGCTAGTCCCGAGCACGGCGCGTTGGTAGCAGCGCTGGCTCATCTCAGCGAGAAGCGTCGCCAGGAACGCATCGTCCGTCTGCCCACAAACGTGCGTCTGAGCAAGGCGCACCTTGTTGATGAGTCGGTCCACGCGCTCGCTGCGGAGTCGCTTGGCGTGCTCGTGACGCTCACGTCGCGCCTTGCGGCGTCGCCGTTCGAGACTCTGTTTCGTCATGCGCACATCGAAGGCGCCGAGGTCGATGCCCGTCCAGCGGTGGGGCCCGTCCACGATGATGCAGTCGGCGCGCGGGCCGAGCTGGCGAGTCACGAGCTTCTGCAAGTCCTCGCGCAGCGTGATCTCCCGCCGCAGATCGCGTCGGGTATCGTTCAGCTCATCTTGGAGTTGGCGCTGCGTCCTGCGCAAGTCGGTGATGGCTCCCTGGTGCCCCTCGGCCTGGATCTCCAGGTCACGAATTCTGTCCTTGTTTCCCATTGCGGTTCCTCGTAGTGGTTCAGTTCTTGTCGAAGCGAAGGACTTTGCCTCCGCCAGGTACGACGCGCGTGCCCGTCTGCTCTTCTTCGAGCGGCGGGAGGAGTTCGAGCATGTTCTTGATGAACGGCTGCCTGCCACGGATCGCGGCCCACAGTCGGCGCCAGTAGCCGCCCGTGGCCTTGGCCGCAGCCCGCGTGTGGTGCCGCATGGCGACGCGGGCCTGCTGCTCGAAGCCAGCGACGACGAGCTGGAAGCGCTCGTGCTTGGACGCCTGCTCGGGCTCCATGTCGAACAGGTACTTGAAGACGGCGAGCGCTCGTTCGCGCGGGCCGCAGTTCTCCCGCTCCGTGTCGGGAGTCGGATAGTTGCGATTGATCTGCATGTGTCCAGGTTCGGGTGTGATGGAAGGGTGTTTGACGTAGACGGTGATGCACTCCCACCCTACAGCCGGATCCTGCCGACGAGCCACAGCTCGGACAACTCCTTGCTTCCAGTCCCCGTAGGAGAGGATCTCCCAGTCCTTGAGGTCTTCGAGGGAGTCGGCGATCCAGTGCTCGCCCGTCTCGGGATCGAGTCGTAGCATGGTCAGTTGAAAAGGGTGTAGCCCCAGTCGAATCCCACGAGCAGGAGCTTGAGTATGAACCCGGCTGCGAAACCGCAGCCTCCGAGAACGAGCCCGAGCAGGGCACAGTACCAGAGCACCTCGGCCAGCTTGCCGAGAGCCTTGACGGTACGCATGAGCAGTCGCTTCATCGGATCACGCCTCGACGTGTCTCCTCGGGGCCGATCCAACCGTGCGCCACGGCGCACCGTTGCTCGGCGTTGTCCAGCTCGGCGACGAGCGCCGCACGAGTGCGCGTGCGCATCTGTCGGGTGAAGAAGCCCTTGCCGAGCTTGCGCTTCACGAACACGGCATCGGCCTGCCGATGCGTGTCGCGACGCGAGCGCGTCCGGGGCTGGTTCGGTTCGTGGGGCTGGTCTTCGCCGAGCCCCACCGCCCGCTTGATCGCGCCACCAACGGCGCCAGCGAGCTTTGCCAGTGTCTTGAGCATGATGCCTCCTAGTTGAGGATGAGGATCCTTGCCAGAACGTACCCCAGGGCGGTACAGGTCGCAAGGGCGCACGCTGCCCAGATCGGGCTATCCCCCGGATGAACCAGGAGATACAGCGAGCGGAAGATGTGAAGTTTGATGGTCCGCATGGTCAGTCAGGTTCCTCCCAAGAATCGGTCTCGGCGTTCGTGACGCCACGGCTCCACTCGTCGGCACTCCTCCAGTCTCGACCCTTGACGATCTTGGCAGCACGTTCGAGCACGGCCTTGACCTCCTCGGGTTCGAGACGGGAGAGAGAGCGAATCCGCGAGCACTTCCAAGTAAGGCTCCACTAGAAGCCCCAAGTGAGCGTGACGAGCGCGGCCGTGCCGGAGAGGTCGCCTTCCACGGACACGTCCTCTCCGCTGATCTCGAACTCGTCGTAGCCGTGCCATCGCAGCTCGGCACCGACGGCGCATCGGTCGGTGAGCTGGTAGCGCGCCCCTCCCTTGACGTAGCCGCCGAAGTGCATGTCCTCGTCCGATCCACCGAGCGCGTCCACATCGACGAGCATGAGCGAGAACCCCGCGCCGAGGTAGGGCGTCACGGGTCCCAGTCGCCAGTCCTTGCGCAGGCCCGTGTAGACCTCGTAGGTGGTCATGGTCACGTCGAACTCCTCACCCGGGACACCCTGCGGCGTCCAGAGCCACATCCTGTCCGAGGCACGGCTGAACAGGAACCCGCACTCGGGCATGAGCCCGTCGTCGAACGGGTCGTCGATCTCGTACTCGTACTGCACGCCGACGGTCGCGGACTGGATATCCTCGCCGTTGTCCTCGTCGTAGGTCTGGACTCCGGCCAACGTCGTCACCGCCTGCGTGTAGTCCTGCTGCGGCACGGACGAGCAGCCCGACAGGAGCAGCACGCCGACCACGGCGAGTACCATGCCCACGGCGACGATGCTGACGACTTGGAGCGGGTCGCGCTTGCGGTTCGGTTTGCACCCCGGGTCGGTGTGCCTGCGGTTCAGGACGTGATGCCCCTCGCGGAGGCGCCTGGTTTCCTCTTGGTCTTCCTTGTATCCCATCTCAGTCTCCGTTGGCGCTACTGCGCCGGTTTTCCTTGTTCATGTAGCACGCATTGTCGGCCGCCGCCTGGTCTTGGCCGAGGCCGGCCGACGAGCGCACTCTCCCGTCTTGTGATGTCCACTCGCGAATTGCTCCCCGGATTCTCCGGGCTCCGGCACGAGTCTCGCACCAGATAGTGAACTCATCTCCTCCCGTGCGCGCGATCAGCATGTCCGACACGCGCAGCTCACCCTGCCGGGTGTTCGCGATCAGGAAGTCCGCGAACTCCCGCAGGATGCGATCTCCGTAGACGTGCCCCTCGGGGTGCGCGTCTTGTGCTGGCTTGAAGTTGTCGAGGTCGGCGACGAGGAACCACCCCCAGTCCCGGTGCTCAGTCCTGCGCTCGAACCCTCGTCGGTTGAACAGGCCAGTGAGTTTGTCGGTGTCCGCCTGGAGCATGAACGCATCCTTGGCGTCCTCCGCGTCACGGAGCCTGTTCCTCATGGAGCGGAACAGGGTTTGGGTGAGTTCCTCGTCGTGTGTCATCGGAGTCAGTCCTTGAATCCTTTGAGAGTACGAACGACGTACCAATTACCTTGTTCATCTGTCCAGTCCGCCTCGCGCACTTTATGTGCCTTTACTGATACGCGCTTCCCGCTGGACAGTGTTCTCCTGTGCCGTCTGCGCAGATGAGGACGAGGAGATTGTCTACGTGGCCTATCGCTAGGTCTAATGTCGTTGACGTACTTGATCCGTTCAATCTGACCCTCGCTAAGGAGAAGGACAGTCGGCTTGCGCTTGACAGCGCTGCCTTCTTTCCAATCTCGAACCTCGGTAGGGGCCAGCTTCTCGACCACTTTGAGCGTCCTATCTCTTAGTCTTTGAAGTAGCTTGTAAAGCAACATGACAGGGACCCGTTCCCCGTCCTCGTCCTCTACCCAAGTCCATGCTCTTCTTCCGTCGTTCCCCTCCGATGCATAGTAGGTCATCCCTTGCCGTTTCACGAACAGGTAAGTACGTCGCGCTCTCCCGACAGTCTCCTCCCACCAAGAGTAGGTGATGCGCAGTTCATCGAAGGGCCACCCCCAAGTGGTCACGTCTCGCCTCCATGCTGCTCGCTCTACGTGAGTGGAGGCTCGTTTACGATGCTTGTGTCGTAGTTCCTTGTGAAGATCGGTAAGATCAAAGGGCGCGGCAAGCTCTCCGTGCGTGTCATCGTCAAGCCAAGCCTGGATGGATAGGCGCTGCTCCTCGCGCTCGAACTGTTCCCGTCTCTTGCGCTCTCGGTCTGTCATCTCCTCCCACGATTTCAACTCCAGACGATCGTACTCAGGCCCGTGAAGGTCGTCCTCGTGGATCCCTTCCAGGATCTCGATAGCTTCCTTGCGTGTCAGTCCTTGCACGGTATCGTCATCCAGTAAGTCTCGGATGTCGTCCTCCGTGTAAGTGATGCCCAAGTAGCGTCCCACGATCTAGTCCTTGTCTTCGGTCGCAGTCGCGGCCATGCGTTTGTCGAGGTACTCCTCCCAAGTCGTCGCGACTCCGTGCCAGTACACGAGGTCGATCTCGTCGGGATGGATGCGGAACGTCTCTCCTCTGCATCGTGACGAGAGCGTGCTCCCGTCCGGGTTGCCTCCGGGCGCTGCACGATCACGCGCTTGAGTCCCTTCTTGGGTCCTCCGTCCACGGCACGGATGATGCCGTTGAACGTACCGCTCGCTCCCTTGAGCCCTCGGTGTCGCGTGTCGAACGTGAACCGAATGCCTCGTCCCACGAGCAAGTCGTAGTCGGGAGGCGGTCCCTCGTCCTTCTTGGGAGTCTTGTCCTTGGCCTTGGTCATCGCGTCTCGTCCTTGAGTCCTAGTTGCTCTTCGAGCTTGGACAGCGACATGTCCACGTAGGACATGTCCTCGACTCCTTGTTGGAGATGACTGGCCTGTAGCGGTTGTGCGTATGGGTCGAAGGGCATGGCGTCCTCGTTGCTAGTCGTGCTCGTCGATACCCAGCGCGCGTCCGTAGCAACGGTCAGAGCAGGCCCACGAGCGAGGCGAGTACGTGTAGGTCGGTTTCCCGCACTCCTCGCACGTCCCGATCTGAGGGAGCACGCGCCAGTAGGCATCCAGGAAGCGCTCCCATTGCGTCTCGTTCCGGTGTCCGAACTCCGGGTCCGGAGGCCCGAAGATCGCGTCGAGGATGGTCTCGGGTTCCCAGCTCATGCTAGAACCCAACGACTAGAACCCCAACGAAAGAAAGCAGACCTTTTCGGTCTCTTGCCACCAACGCTCTTCCGCCGAGACCACTGGATCGTCCCACTCGGTCCCTTGCGCAATCACGGGGAGGTCCGGGTCGAGGCACGACAAGGCTTCGATCAGCTCGCGCACGGTCATTCGATTCTCACCCATTGATTAGTCCTCGTCCCGCGTCCGAGTCGGCCGCTCCAGGTCCGGGTGTGCGATTGTTTGGCACTCGTCGCACGCTTGTTCGGTTCCGTCTTCCAGCACTACGCGAAAGGTACCGTCACAGAGAGGGTACACCTCGTCCCGCGTCCCAGTCGTCAGTTCGCCACGGGCAAACTGACGACGACGACGCTCCCGCACTTCCTCGCTCGTACCCTCGGGCACGTCGTCCACCCGTCGGCGGAGGTCGTGGTCCTTCCTCCTCTCCTGCCCGTGCAGCATCGTCTCCTTGCCGTGGACGTTGTGCTGCCCGTCTAGCTCTTCGGGCAGTAGCTCAAGCGCGATACGATCCACGTCGTCCCCGTCCTCAGTCTGCCCCTCACCCATATCGAGAAGGTCGGCAATCTGCGCGCGTGCATCCTCCGCGTCCTCGCACAGAGTCCAGTCGGTGCAATCCATGTAGCCCAGGGCGGAGAGCCTGACGCCGATACGATGGCGGAGTAGCTCTATCTCGTCGATGCTCTCCACGTCGGGGGCATCCACGTAGTCGAGTACATCGACGGGCTCCAGCGAAGTGAGAGGGCCGAATCCATCGGCCGGGACGATGCACGTCTCCCCGCACGAATGCGTAACCTGTAGCCAGTCACCTACGAGCGCTTGCGGTTGCATAAACATGGGTCGAGTCCTTGGTTCGAGTCCTTGGTTCGAGTCCTTGGTGGTAGTCGTCAGAAATCGAATTCTGTGTTGAGTCGTGCAAGCTCGACGAGGGAGAGCTTGCGCGGAGGCCGTCCGAATTCGCGGTAGGATGCTTCGGCGCGCTCGTCCGATTCCTCCGTGTGGTGCATCCGTGCGCACCGAATGATGCGCTCGATATCCCAGTCCCGGGATTCGGCCAAGTGGAGGAGGTCCGAGAGCGCATCAATCGCGCTCGACTCCTCTTCTGGCTCGTCGTACTGTGCGACCGTTGCGAGCGCGCGGTTGAGTCGTCCTTGGTGGTTCATGGTGTCGCGTCCGTGTGTCGAGTCCTTGATGGTAGTCGAGAGGGGCGGAGGTTGGGAGCATTACACTCCCCGTTTGCATGGCGTCCTCCGTGCTAGTGGTCGGTAGCTTTCGCTGTCCTCCCTCTCGGGTCCCTGTTTCGAGTTGTTAGGTGAGGGGCACGGACACGCTACCGTGCCCCTCGTGTGGATGCCATGCCGCACGCTACATGAGCACGGCACCCTGTTCGGTTATCAATCGGTCGCGTCCCGCGTCCGAGTCGCTAGTCCAGGTTCCCGGCCTCGTCGAATTCGTATTCGTTGGCTTGCAGGCTCTCGGCTATTGCCTCGTCGGAGGTTTGGTACTCCATATCTTGCACCCATCCCGAGACCCACGAATCCGCGCAAGCCTGTAGCAAGTCCTCCAACGTAGTCCCGAGGTCGGGACGAGCAAGGAACGCGCGGAGAGGATCGAGGAAAGCCTCATCCCCGCAATACCCGGTCCAGGGGCACGGGTCCGCGATAGCTTCGGCGATCCCGTTAGCGTGTAGCCACTTCCAGGCCCGAACCCCTACGAGGGATCCCGCGTCCTCGTCCGTGTCGATAGTCACAAAGGAAGGGCTCCAGAGTCCTACTTCCCAGTCCCGCACGGAGAAGGGTAGCGTCTCCTCCGCTCCCTTGAGAGCGTCTCGCCATTCCCCCTCCCAGCCGGACCCGTCGTACCATCCCCGTTCCCGCGCGGATTCGATGGCCCGTTCCTTTGCCTCGTCCGTAGGTAGCTCGTCGAAGTGATACAGGACCGTGGTTTTGATTCTCATCGGTGCGTGCTCCGTGTGTGTGTGTGTGTGTGTGTGTGTGTTCGGTTGCGGTTGCGTGCTAGTCGTTTGGCCTAGTAAGGGGCTCCCATGATGAGTCCCCCGGACAGAGGGCAGTAGCCGTTGCCGTCCTCGTCGATGCAAAGGACTCCGGTTCCCCGCACGTCGTCCAGGGCTCGCCCGTCCTCGTCCCGTTGCGTCCCGTGCTCGTCCTGCTCGAATTCGACGATATCGAAGCTACCGAGGTCGGGAACGTCGTGGCTCCCATCGGGCATCGTCTCCCGCGCTTCCCCGGTGAAGTGGCAACCGTCGTCCGTGTACCACGCAACCGCCCGGGCGATAGCTCCCCGGTCCGGGAGGGGCTCGTCTTCCATCCCCGGGAACGGGGCGGTAGGATTCGGGGCCGGGCCTTCCGGTACCGTATCGTCGTCCACGTACAGGGACGCGCGGGCATTGTCGAAGAGCCCTAGCTCGTGGTTTGAATCGAGGTCGAAAGCGCGGGCACTCGTGTAGCCTCCCCGCACGTCGCAACCTCCGTGTATCTGAAGAAGGACGTGCTCCCCTTCCTCGTCCGTCCAAAAGATGTATTGGAGCGTTTGGGAAAGCAAGTCCTCCCCGTTGTACGTGTTCACAGTGAAGGGCTCCCCCTCCCCGTAGATTCCTCCCGCGTCCGGGCATTGCGTCTCCACGAATTCTTCCATATCAGGAAGTTGCCCGTATCGGCCCCCATCGGCATCGCACCATTCCCGGAACCGTGCGTCTAGCTCGGGATTGAAGTCCAAACGCTCCCGTAGCCAGTGGTAGACATGGAGAGTGACCTCCACGCACACTTCCGGCCCGTCTTTCCCTCGGTACGTGGTGAAGCGTAGCGCGGCCTCCTGCTCTTTGTCGAAGTCCCGGCCCTGATTGCGTTCCCAGTTCCGGCCATACACTCCCCCGGAATCGAGGAAGTGCGTTCCCGTGTTCTCTGTCAACATGTCCCGGAGGACGGATTCGGTAGTCTCGGCGGGTTCGGTGCTCATGGTAGCGTGCTCCGTGTGGCTCTGTGAGTGCTCGGTTGCTCTGTGCGGTACGTTGCTCTGTGCGGTACGTTGCTCTGTGCGGTACGTTGCTCGGTTGCTCTCGGGATAGGGAACTAGCGGTCCCGGGCTTCTAGCAGGGCTTCGGCCGCGCCTTGTGCGGAGTCGAAAGTCTCGGATTCGGGGACTATCGTACCGTCCCCGTCCGGGCCGGTTAGGCAGACGCGCCAAGGGGCGCTATCGCCCTGCTCTTCCAGCTCGTCCTCGTCTTGATACACGGCGCCCACCCATCGGTCCGTGCTCTCTCGGTAGACTTGGAAGAGCCCGGTTTGGGAGAATGCCAGATAGAAGGGGCGTTTCGGCGTGCTCATGGTAGCGTGCTCGGTTGCGGTTGTGCGTGCTCTCGGGATAGAGACTAGGCGAGGAATCCGACAACGGCCAGAAGGGCAAGGGAACCGGCCGCTGCAAGCGAGAGGACGCGGGAGAGGCAAACGGCGTGTAGGTTGTGGTTGAACATGATCGGTGCTCGGTTGCGTGTTTGGGTGCGTGTTCCTTGAAGGCACCGAACGATACCAGACTCCCTACGGTGCGGTCGGATCAATCCCTTTTTGATTGCCCAAAATAGAGCCCTTTGCCATAAGTGGGGGCTCTATATGGGGTTATGTCGGTAGCCCTTGCCCTGCCCCGCCCCCGGCTACAGGATCCCGTAGCCAGCTACAGGCTAGATATCGACCCTGTAGCCACCCTAACCCCCTGCTAGGGCTCGACTTAGGGCATACTGGCTACAGGCTACAGGCGGAAACCCCTCTATAAGGCGCGCATATAGGGACGTATATATGGGCTAACTATACCGACTTTTTTGGGACCTAGTGCGTGGGTTTGGGCCTGTAGCCTGTAGCTCGATTCTCCTAACCCCTTATGGTGTAGGGGCTTAGGCCGGCTACAGGGCTCTATATGGGCCTGTAGCTGGCTACGGGATCCTGTAGCCGAGGCACTAGAGATATACCCTAACCCCTTGCTATATAAGCACTTACGTGTACTAGGGCAATATGCGTGCCAAGTACATGAGCGCGCCCTAATATATTGTACAAGAATAAGCATACATGCTATTTACATAGCTTGGCATGGCATGTGCTAGGGCGCACGCAAGGGGCATGCCAAGCCCATACCCCTATACGTGGAAACTTGTTCTCGATCCTAGCCCCGGCTGCTTAGAACGCGAGCGGCCAAAAATTCGCGCCGGTAAAAAAATGGGCCAGCAAGACCTTGAGCAAAAACGGGCAATCTTCGAGTTTTAGGTCAAGACCGAGATCCGCGTGGAATTTCCGGCGAATAAAAGCGCGAGCGGTATTTCGGCCGAGAATAAAGTGTAAGAGCCGTGTTCAATGAGGTATTTTATGATCGAAAGGGGGTATTTTGACCCGTAATGTCGCACATTTCGCGCTTTAGCTACAGATCGGGCTCACATGTCGCCGGTAGCCAGTTTCGTGGGCACAAGACGTTTCGTGGGCACGAAACCCGGATTTCCTCAAGTCAGGGCTTGCCGCGACCACCGGCCCGCGCTAGGATCAGGAGCGAGATACATCTACCCCGCACCATTGGACCTCGATGTCTGAGTACCGTGAACGAGAGGTCGAGACGCCCGGACTCGACCGCTTCTTGAGCGGCTGCCGGCCCTTCACACCGGCCGAACGACGCGAGGCGCTGCGCCGTGTGTTCGCTCCCGAAATCGAGAGGGCGCCGGAAGAGCTAGTCCCGTACCGGATCATGGTCGGGTGGCGCATCCTACGACGCATCGCGCAGTTCAAGGGGCAGCTCGGCGACGACGAGCGCATGGAGGAGGCATTCGAGGTCGAGCCCTCGCCCTGGGACACCCCGGCAAGGCCGCAGCTCCGACCGGGCATGTCGAGCCCCACCCGCCGACGCACGCTGGCCCGCGTGCTCCTGCTGCATGACGAGGGCGAGGGCCTCCCGCTTTTGCCGCCCGAGGACCCGGACCTGGCCGCCCGATGGTGCGATGCAGCTACGCTCGTCGCGAAGGACTTGGGCATCGAGACCTACGAGGAGGGGCTGCTGGGAATCCAGGGGGTACTCGATGATCCCGTGTCGGCTTGGGTGAACTTCCCCACCCCCGAGCAGATACTCGCCTTCGAGGAGCTGGTCATCATCGAGGCGACGGACGTGGTAGTGACGGCCGGCGAGCGCAACTGCATCCAGCACTTCCGCGACACCTACTGCCTCACCCGCCCCGAGTCGCTCCAGGTTGTGAAGCTTGCCAGGCAGCGCGCACACGAGGAGATGGCAGGCACCGTGGAGGAAGACCGGGCGCTGCTCGCCGCCTACTGGAAGGACTACATCGAGCGTGCGCGGCGCGAGCCCGCTGGCCTGACCCACGAGGCGCGCGGCTACAAAGAGCTGGCGCGAGTGCTCGGCGTGACGCGCACCGAGCCCGAGAACGCGATGGAAGCGTTCACGAAGACCGTGGCCGCCATCGCAGCCGAGAAACGCGCCGCACAGCTCGCCGAGGAGAAGCGCCGGGCCGCGATCTCGGAGAAGACCGGCGAGGACATCGTACAACCAGCCCGCCCGCCCGTGGAGGCCGAGGACGCGGAGTTCCGCACCATCGAGCCGACGCCGGAAGACCCAGCCGATCGAGAGGCCCTCGAAGCCTTCGACAAGGAGAACGCATGAGCCCCGAAGACGAACCGACGTACTGCCTGACTGTGTTCACCGGCTCGCTCAACATCTGCGTGTACGGCACGCGCTCGGGGCTGCTGCCGGCCTACGAGGACTGGCGGGACCTCACGATCGACACGACCGGGCGCAAGTTCACCGTGGAAGGGCACGATGGCTCGGCGGGGCGCTCGCCTATCCTGCTGGCCCTCGACTTCAACATCATCCAGGGGATGCAACTCACCCGTGAGTAGTCCCACAATCGAGATTCACCTATACCCGAAGCGGCCTCCGGCCGCCTGACCCGACTAGGAGGCAACATGCCTACCGTCAAACAGAACCTCAAGCCGCTCCAGGACAGCCTGGGCGACGCCCTCTTGGGCCAGCTCCGAGGCATCCTCGGTGATGCCGTCGAAGACCTCGATGGCCCGGCCCGTCAGAGCATGGCGCTCATGGCCGTCGCCGCGCGCCGCAACAAGCCCGAACTCGTGGCCGAGTGCCGCGATCAGATCATGGGGCTGCTCGTCGAGAACGAACTCCGTGCCCTCGAAGGCAAAGAGGCGATGCTCGACCTCGTGCTTGGCAAGGGCCTCGACGCCCTCTTCGCCGTCGCCGTCGGCGGGCTCGCGAGCCTGACCGTCGTTCCCTGAACCCGCTGCCGGAGATCGAGATGACAGAGCGAGACGAAGAGCTGGCGAGTGAGCTGAGGCTCCTGCTGGCTCGTCTGGAAGAAGGCACGCTCAATTCAGGAGACAGAGCGCTCCTGGAGTTCTGCGTGCGCCGACCGGATCGGAATAGCTCGGAGTGTTGCAAGATCCTCGGCCATGACGGGGAAACACTGTTCGCGCTCGTGAAGGGCAGAGGCACCGGCAAGAGTGACGTGCATCGTGCATACCACGTCGCGGAGCCTGCGATGATCTGGTTCGATCCCGCCCGCCAAAACACCCCCGACTGGACGAAATCATGAAACGCTACAAGAAGCTCCTGATCGCCCTCGCTGCCGTCGCCTCGATCTTCCTCGTCCGTTGGACGGGGCTCGACCAGGGGCTCATCGACGACGTGCTCGAAGCCGCTATCGAGGCGGCCACCGAGGCTCCCGAGATCGACGAGGGATCGCCTATCGAGGAGGAGTGACACATGGGCATCGGACTCGAAACCCTCTTCCACCTCGTCTACGAGATCGTCCACTGGTGTGTCGGCTGGTGCGTCCCTGAGATGTTCCACGTCGAGGCTACGGACGAGGCGGTGAAGATCAGCGGGAGCAAGGTCAAGGTGCTAGGACCCGGGCGTCACTGGTATCACACGATGCTGTCGGTCATCTACCACGCCAACGTGCGCCGACAGACCCTCGCTCTCGACGATCAACTGCTCACCACGCAGGATCACAAGAGGGTTCGAGTCGGAGGGATGCTCGTCTACAAGGTCACGGACATCGAGAAGTGGCTGATCGACAACGAGGACTCCGCAGAGGCTATCGCCGAGATGGCGGCCCATGCGCTGCGCGAGGTCATCATCACCAGCACTTTCGCTGAGATGCAGGAGGCGCGCTCGCAGAAGCGTGACGCGCTCACACGGGAGGCCCAGGCGAACCTGGGCGCCTTCGGGGTGCGGGTGGAGTACCTGCGCCTCACCACGTTCGCCGAAACGGAGGCGAAGGACATCTACCACTGTGGCAGCCTCGCAGGAGGCGCCTACGCAGAAGAAGAGGACGACGAATGAAGACTATCACCTTGGCCCTCGCGCTCACTCTCTCGTGCGCGAGCTGTGCCATTCTCGCCAAGCCCGCCGATGTGATCCCCGTGGGGGAAGACTCCGCAGTCACCCGCATGGTGGACCGCGTGGTGGCACGCCACGACATGTACGTCCAGGACGACGCGGGCATCCTGCCGGCCGACCTGGAGCTGTACCTCGGCGAATCGGCGACCGCCCGAATGCTGGTGCATGAACTGGAGGAGGTCCAGGTCGATCGCCTGTCGTCCTTCCTGAACCCCGTCATGGATCGCCACGACCTGTACGTGCAGACGGACCCGTACATCGACGCGGATCTCGATGCGCGCGTCTACCTCGCAACTACCGAACGCCTGCGCAGCATCATCGAACAGGCCGAACGAGGCCGAGCGGAGTAGCACTTTCCGGGCAGGGGCGCCCGGGCGGCACCCTTGTTCATCCCCACTGAACACGCAAGAAGATTGAACATGGACACCCTCATTGAAAAGGCACTTGGCTCCGCTCCCTTCCTCGTCATCGGACTCGCTGGCGTGATCTGGGTCTCGCGTATGTTCCTCAAGCACATCCGAGAGTCGGACGACAGACACCAGAAAAGGGCCGAGCGCTCGGACAAGTGCATCGACCGAAACACCGAAGTGATAGGGCGCGTGCTCGACCGCTTGGAGTAGTGAAGGAGGAGGAGGCGATGATGACCGACGAATTCATCCGGCAGAGGCTTACCGAAGCTGTTGCGGACCCGATCGCGATGGCAAACCAGATGAAGCTCGCGATGAGCGACAAGCAGCGTGCCACGGTCGCGCGCATGGCTCGTGCAGCAGGGCGCCTCGACTTCGAGGCCGACGACGCGGGCGACATGCAGCGTGCCGTGCTCCTCACGACGTTCTGGCGCACGCTACGCGCACCGAAGGGGCGCTCCATCATCCTCACTCCGACGCTGCACGAGCGCCAGGAGGTGATGAAGTTCCTCACGATGATCGTGGCCCAGGACGACGCGATGCGCTCCTTGGTGAGCTTCCCGCGCTGGTACAAGATCCAGATCGCGAAGCAAGACGACTGGGAGCTGTTCGTGCCAACACCGCGCATGGAGCGCTTCGTGGGGATCTATGCCGAGAACCTCACTGTCGTGGCGCTCGATGACGGGTTCAAGGACCCGGACTTCCGGGACGTGATCCGGGCCGCCGAGGTGACGTGCGCGGTCGAGAGCAACCTCTTCGTGCAGCTCTGGAAGGGGAAGTAAGTGTCTCGCCTGGCTCGACTGTTCGACCCTTTCTACCGGGAGATCCGCGCGGACATCTTCAAGTTCGCTGCGCGGGGGTTGAACTTCGAGCCCACCCGGCAACAGGCCGAGGCGATGCGCATCGTGCAGAACGAGACCTTCCTGCCGATCGAGAAGCGCAAGAAGCGCCTCGCGATCAAGTCGGGCCAGGGACCGGGCAAGACCACGGTGGCGAACATCCTCGCGTGGTGGCGAGCGCTACAGGACGTGGACGCGCTCTCGGTGGTGACGGCGCCGTCCATGCGCCAATGCACGGACGTGTTCATGGCAGAGGGGCGACGACTGCTCGAACGCGCGGACCCGATCCTCAAGCAGCTCATCACCATCATGAACACGCGGGTCGAGATCGCCGGCCGGCGTACCTGGGGGATCTGGACGGCGACAGCCTCCCGCCCCGAGAACCTCCAGGGCTATCACCAGGAGAACCTCACCTTCGTGGAGGATGAGTCTTCTGGCGTGCCGCGCCCGATCTCCGAGCAGATCAAGGGCACGCTCTCGAACCCGAACTCGCTCTACATTCGGATCGGGAACCCGAACACGACCGATTGCGACTTCTACTCGTGCTTCACCACGCAGCGCGCTCTCTGGCACTGTCTCACGTTCAACGCTGAGGACACGGCGCGCGACTACCCGCACATCGTCCACCCCAGCCGTAACCGTGCGATCGAGCTGGAGTACGGCCGTGATAGCGACGTGTACCGCGTGCGTGTGCTCGGGGAGTTCCCGCACCAGGATCCGAACTCGGTCTTGTCCCTGGCCGACCTCGAAGCCTGCACCCAGACGAACATCCTGGCGTGCGCTCGCATCACGGAGATCCTGCCGACCAAGCAAGCTATCGCGCTCGACTTCGCGCGCTACGGCTCGGACGAGTCCACTCTCGGCCGCCGCTCCGGGCTCGCAGTCGTGGACTTCCAGCGCTTCGTGAAGACCGATCCCCGCGAAGTGGTGGATGCAGCCTTCGGGATGCAGCACGACGCGGGGTGGGCGTCCCGCGACTGTCACTACATCGCAGACGCGGGCGGCATGGGCCAAGGCGTCATGCACTCCTTCCACGAGGCGGGCAAGAACATCTACGAGTTCCACACGGGAGGCCGCCCGGTGGACAGCTCGATGTACGCGGACCAGATGACCGAAGCCTGGTTCAACTTCCGCGCGCTCGTCCGCCAGCACATCATCCACATCCCGAACGATGCCCGGCTGCTCATGCAGCTCTCCACCCGCCAATACTACACCGATCGTCAAGGCAAGTTGAAGATCGAGTCGAAGGACGAGTGGAAGAAGCGCATGGAGATCGACGAGTCTCCTGACCGGGCGGACATGATCGTGATGCTCTTCTATCACGGCCACGGCGGCGTGGCGCGAGCATACGGCTTCGATCGTCGAAAGCGCGAGGTAGGCGGCAGCGTGCGGAGGCAACGATGAAGTGCCAGCAATCATCCTGCGGAGGCAGACTGCGCGTGACCCACACCTACCCTCTTGACCGCGAGAAGTACCAGCGAGCAGTCTGTGTACGCTGCGGGACCGTACACCGGCTAGACACGGTGGCGGTTGTCGTGACGGCTCGGGGAGAAGGCGCGAAGGCACGCGCTCGACTCACGACCCGACGACATGAAGAACCTCCTCCTCGCTCTCGCCCTCCTTTTCCCTAGCTGCGCTGCAACCGTCCCTGCCGAGCCCGTCATCGTCGAGGCCCGTACCGCCGACTTCGACGCCGAACACCTCACGATCGAGATAGAGGCCCTCTC
>Ga0164310_10000510_pt1 | contig 20737 bp, 19 predicted proteins | sample GuaBasSedimGuay1_FD_121795 | JGI IMG/M metagenome (GOLD analysis project Ga0164310, IMG submission 121795) | Subseafloor sediment microbial communities from Guaymas Basin, Gulf of California, Mexico - Guay1, Core 4569-9, 0-3 cm | ecosystem: Environmental > Aquatic > Marine > Hydrothermal vents... | reverse complement strand
ATTTCAAGCCCAAAAGAGGGAATTGAAAGGCTCCCAGTGGCCGACGCTGTCGCTTAGCAGCTGATGCCCAAGCCCAAAAGAGGGAATTGAAAGTTAGCTTCTATTCTAAGGTGATCATAGGCTCTTATAACTATCAAGCCCAAAAGAGGGAATTGAAGTGGGGCATTGTAAGAGAATATTGGCCCCTACAGATGAGATATGAGGGGGTGAAAGTGGTGGAGAATTTAGGAAAGTTCTCAGAGGAGAGGCTTGTAGAGATTTTGAAGGATATAAGGGATACCCTTCCTGCAGTAATATATGTAGAGTATGATAAGGAGGATGACGAATACTATTATCTTCACTTCATCTATACAATTCCTAGAAAGAGAAAAGATGAGCACGTGGAAAGAGTGAGAGTTGTACTAAAGGATCTCGTTGGAGCGTTAAGGGAGGCGAAGAAGGCTATAAGAGAGTTGCGATGTGATAAAACAGCGCGTAAAAAGGAAAAAGAGATGAGGAAAATTGCTAGGAAGGCAGGTTATACAAGCTGTATCAGCTTTAGGTTTTCAGGTGTATTAACGTACCTCATCCAAGCGATAATTATATCAGCAGTGATAAATTGTAAAGCCAAGATAGCAACCATAATTGACCCTATCATACTGTTTAAGAATATAGCATATATGGAGGAGAGCGGTATAAGGATACCGTTTGAGAGAAGGAGAGACAGCATATATGTTTAAGAAGTGCTTTGAAGGATTTTGCAAGAAGGTTTAGGTATATTCTCGATTCGGGTGACATAGTTATCATAAAATCGAAGTGACGAGCATAGAAAGAGTCTATGAGAGATAAAACTCTATGAGGTTGAGATATACAGTAAAAAGCATATAATGTTCGCATCCGAAGTTATCAAAAATTACAACATGATAACAGATGAAAACAGGTTGAAGAAACGCTAAAACAAGCCCAAAAGGAGACGCTGGTGTTTATACTTTGTCTGGTTTCGGTCGTATTATGTGTTTTCCGATCGTTGGTCCTAGCGTTGATGATATTATTGCGAGTATGACTAGTGTTGAGAACATGTTTATGTCAATTAGACCGAGTTCGTGCGATATTTCAGCTGCTGCTATGATTAGACTTACTCTGGCTGAGTGTAGGAGTCCTAGGGTGATGCTTTCTTTAGCTTTGAATCCTGCTATTAGTGATGCAATTGAGACTCCAATTATTTTTGAGAGTATTCCAGAGGCTACTATGAGGGTTAGATGATTTATGTTTGTGATGTTTGAGATGAGTGTGGGTATGTCTACCTTTGCCCCCATTAATATGAAGAATAGTGGGATGAAAAATCCGTATCCAAAGCTTGCAAGCTTTTCCTCTAGGAGGGAGGCTTTTGGAATTAGCTCTGCTATTATGAGACCTGCTATGAAGGCTCCAATTATTGCATGGAAGCCTAATTGACCTGAGACTGCAACTAATAGCACTATTAGTGCAAATGTAGCTCTTACACCTGATTCGAAATGCGTTTTCTCTAGAATCCATTGCTCCATTTTCACTTGTATCTGCGAGCCTTTAAACACCCTTAGAGCAAGCGGTATGAGGAAGAGAGAAAGAATTGCTAAAAAAGAGTATGCGAAGTATGCTCCAATGGATCCCTCTATTAGGCTTAGGGCAAACGCCAGCATGAAGATGCTTATGACATCGACTATAGCCACTGAGGCTAAGAGTATATAGTTGAACTCCTCTGAATAGCTAATCTCTTTTGTAAGTGGGAGAATTATTCCAAGGGACGTTGTTGAGAAGATTGTTCCGAGAAGTAGTGGATGAACATTTACATGCGGCGAGAGGAGAAAACCCGTTAAAAAGGGGACTATGAAGGAAAAGGATGAGATTATAATTATCTTGGGGAAGTGCCACTGTAAGTTCTCAAATCTTATCTCAAGCCCTACCAGAAACATTAGGTAGATTAACCCAAAATGGGCTAGGAAATCCATTACTGAGCTGGATGGAACTATATCTAGAAGAGATTTACCAAGTATTATTCCAAAGATTAATTCTGTAACTATTACAGGGATTTTTATTTTTCCAGCTATTGTTGGGGAGATCATTATTAGCAGAAATATTGCAGTGAGTGCTAGCACTAGTGACTCAATCAATTTTTACCCTTCCCATCACCCGATTTTCCTTTGGTTTCCTTCTTCTCCTTTCCTTTTCCGCGTAGAATTACTATGGTGAGAGCCAGCATGAGCGCCAGTATTATAAGCTTTAACTCCTCATCTGAGAAAGTTATCCCATATATAGGGTATATTTTGAGCTTATAGGTTTTTGCTAGATTTCCAGTTAGTTGTAGTTTGAACTGATATGTGAAGCGCTTATACTCTACCGTGACACTATAGTTTCCCTCAGGAAGTTGGTCTACATAGATTGCTCCAGACTCATTTGTAAGCTTTGAAAGCATGAGAGAGCCGTTGATTAGCTTTATTGAGACTGTTGCATTTTCTAAGGGGGAGCCAAGGCCATCAAGTATTTTTATCGTAAGCATGTAAACTCTGCATGTAATATTGAATTCACAAGTGTAAAATGAAGTGACGTTTAACAGTCCGACAGTCACGTCGCACTTCACGACCCTTATAGTTAGTGGTGGAACAAAAGATGGAGTGTAGCTGACTACGCTGCTATCATTGATCTGAATGACTATAGTTTTGTTTGTTAGCTTTTCATGGAACATGACCGTACAGTTTTTCAAGGGCTTACTGTTTCCATCAAATATTCTTACTGTAATTGGAGCTACTGTAAATTTTAGAATGTAATATCCATAGATTTCATTTGCCAAGAGATTTTTGAATATTATAGTTGCATCCCCTGTTCGATGGACATCATAATTTACCAGCATCCAAGAGTTTTCAAAGTATACTCTTGAGAGGAGGTCCGTATTCATTGGATCCGTTAATACTGGGTTTTGAACATACGATGGAAGAATTACTTTAAGCTTTAACTGGGTTAGGTTGGCCACGTCGTTTTCCTCTAGCTTAACCTTCATCGTGTTTTCAAGGTATATGATATCCGTTTTATAGAGGATATATGAAATGTTTAGAGCTACCATGGAATCTATGGGGGATGGATTCACTATTCTAGCTGTTAATGCGAAGCATCTATATCTTGATCTTTCACTGTCATAGTAGAGGCAGTCGATAACCGGTGAATCAAGGTATATTGAAGGATTGTCTGTATGATTTATTTCAATATCAATGTAAAGGATATTCCACCCATTAACCTCAATGTTGAAGGTTACATTTTTCTCAGAGTATGGAGGAACCATTACTGGGTTAAATGTTTCCCTTAGCCTCTTAGTTAGCAGTAGGATTGGTTTGAAGCCTATTTTCGTGAATTTAATCACATAGTTTCCGGGCTCTGGATCCGATAGAATCAGTTTACCAATAGATAATGTGATACGCTGCCAATTGTCATTCAAAAGCTCATCATTGTGCATGAGAGGTCTTCCATTGCATGTGAAATTTCCCGGCATTAGTCCTGTGCATGGATCTACTTCTACTATGAGTGTCCTGGTATATTTCTCATATACGGGAGGATTTAGTAGTGTAAAGTTGGCCTCTAAGTTCTCTACGGGTACTGTCTCGGTTCTCTGATACGAGATCAATATCTTTACTTGAAGTTTGATGCTTGAAGGATCCCCCTGACGTGGCATGTATGTCATCCTTATGAGTCCATCGCTTTCATCAACTGCACCGATGATAGCATTGCATTTTTCAAGGAGCTTGTCGTAGCTATCCCACATAATACACTTTAGGTATGGTAGATCTCCTCCTATGGCTTCAATCTCCATCGCCTTGTAAATGTATCCGCTTGGGGGATTTGGAGAGTTCAGCTCAAATGGCTGACCAGCCCATAGTGTTAAACTTTCTATTTTGGAGCATGAGATGACGTCTTTGATGAGACATGTGTATGATGAATTTTCTAATCGAGTGTACTCCATGGCTTCCGTGCCAGCTAGCATGAGGGTAAACGTAAGAATTATGGCAACAGCTAGAGCTATTATAGTGAACTTTTTCATAAGCGTCATCAGAAGTTATAATATGGGTAGTTTAAATAACTCTATCGCATTCTTTGCACAGATGTACTTTATAACTCTCTTAGGAAGCTTTCTTTCAAGAAGGTATTTAGCACATTCAGCTACAGCCGTGGGTTTAGATGGATCCCTTCCACAGTCGCTGTCAATAACCATTTTCCGATACCTTGTTCTAAGGCGTTCAATTATATGGGCTGCATCGATGTAATCAAGCTTCCCAGGTTGAACCGTTAATCCAGCGTAGTAACCTTCCTCAATTACATGTTTAACCTGTTCATGTTTGACAAGATGGTCTATGAGAGCCCTTTCATGAGGGAATTCAACTTCGTCTATGATATTAAATATTTTCGCAAGGATTCTATCCTTCATCTTCCTAGGCGTATGTATGATGACCGGTTTGTCAATATCTATTGCTAGTTCAAGCTGCTCCTTGAAAACTTTAACTTCGATCTTGCTTGCTGTCTCAAGTCCTATTTCACCTATGGCCACTAGAAGCTCATTATTGCACAGCTTTCTTATGTGCTCTAGGCATTTCTCATAGTTTGGTGGAATGCACCTTGGATGTATTCCAATGCCAACGTAATACTTTATCCCGTTATAATGGAATCTCTCTGGCTCGACTTCGATCATCCATTTGAAGAGATCTATTAAGGTTTCTGGAGATGATGGCTGTAATGGAAAATATGCCAGGGATATGATTGCACGATATCCTGTGACCTTTAGGAGCTCTATTGTAGTATAGTTACTGAAAAAATGATGTGTATGTGGGTCAATGAAGTTCCTTACTTCCATAGAGATTAGGAGCCTTTATATATGGGCGTTGGCTTATGGGTTTTAAGCCATTCCTCGTATGGTATTGAAAACTTCTTTTCTATTTCCTCTCTGTAGAAGTTATTATATGTACAGAATGGCCTTATCGTTCCATCTGGTAAGGCGTAGTGGATTACGCATCTTTGGACTCTTTGTAGGTCATAGTTCCAGACATCCATGAAATGCATGCAGCCAATCATTATGAACTTTCTCATTAGTTTTCCGAGTTTCTCGTAGCTTCCCTCCTTTATCACTGGCCATACAAATCTTCTGAGTAGCCAAAACTTGACATGCCTCAGAGCTAGAAACGCTCTAATTTTTGCCCTAAGTTTTTTACCCTTCTTTGCATCACTATACACTTTCTCCATGATTTCAAAGAACTTATCTACATTAGCCATTTTAGTTATTGGTTTCCATTCTCCACTGTTGTCTTGTACTAGGAATGTAGCTACTCCACAGAATGGAGCTGTTGTAAACTCTACGTAGCGTTTATCCTTGAGTGCTCCAATGGCTCTTGAAATTGGCACCACTGATGGAACTGGCCTGAAATCGTATCTGCCTATTCTTCCATTGGTCTGCTCCTCAACGAGCTTCATGAAGTCTGAAGTGTTTATCCTGTATTTCTTTCTCTCCATTTCAGTTGCACTTCCAGCAAAGGATAGTGGCTGAACGTTTATGCATCTAACAACATCTGAGTTCTTTATCGCGAAGTCAATTATCTTGCCCAGTTCCTTGTCATTTACACCCTTGACAAGTGTGACGACTAAGACAATACTCTCATGACCTAGCTCCTTTGCATTCTCTATGACCTTCTTCTTGATTTTTAGAAGTGGAACCCCTCTTGTCTGCTTGTATATTTCATCTGATAATCCATCGAATTGAAGGTACATAGTGCTCATTCCAGCATCTAGTAAGGCTTCATAGAATTTGATATCCTTTGCAACTCTTATGCCGTTTGTATCTACTTCTATGTGCCTGAATCCAACTTCCTTTCCGATTTTAACGATTTCTGGGAGATCATCTCTCACAGTTGGCTCTCCACCGCTTAACTGTATGGCTGGACATGACACTGGCTTGTTGTTTCTCAGGTTCTCCATCATTTTACGTATCTGCTCAAGTGTTGGCTCATAGACGTATCCAGCTACATCTGCTCTTGCAAAGCATACTGGGCATCTCAGGTTGCATCTGTTAGTGACGTCGATTATTCCAAGCACTGTATGAGACTTGTGATTTGGACATAGACCGCAGTCAAGTGGACATCCTCTAATCGTTTTGGTTCTTGGATTTTCTATTCCATCTCCATCATGCCAGTATTTGTCAGCCCACTCATAGAGCTCTAAGTCAGCAAATGTATAGACTTCATCTATTACTCCATGCTCTGGGCATTCTCTCTTTATCCTGACAACGTTATTCTCGTCGGTGTAAACGATGGCATCAAGAACTTTGAGACAGTATGGGCAAACACTTTGGGTTTCCCTAAGAACCTTTTTAACTACCAACTTTGCTCCCTCTAAAGCATTGAATTTTCCTATTATCGTTAAGTATTCTGGAAATATATAATAGCAACTCTGTTAGGCAAAGTACACTCTTCTCCTGAAGATAGTTGAGAGAACAACTTTAACCTGTGACCTCTTCTTCTTTGAGAAGTGCCCATAAACGTATATATCGAATCCCTTAACCTCAACATCTACAAGCTTGAATGTTAGAAACCTTATAACCTCTTGAACAGATTCCTCATCTGCTTTTGGAAGCTTTGATGGACAATTGTTTGGACACTTTGTGCATATCTTAGATGTGAAGCATAGTGAGTAGCATGGAACTCCCGCGGAAAGAGCATTTGCACAGCATGCAGACTGAAGGTATATTAGACCCAGCTTCTCAGCTTTCTCTCTTATAAGCTTCTTCTCCTTGGAAGTTTCAATTGTGAACTGTTCACTAGCTTTCAATGGCTTATTTATGCGCTCAATTATAGACGTTACATCGATTCCAGCGTTCATTAGCCTATCGATTATCTTATTGGATACTCTCAAGCTTCCGACAACAATACTATATGCACCATGCTCATATGCCTTCTCCAGCAGATCATCTATCTCCTCCTCTATGATCCCTGGTATTATTGGCCTCAAAAATAGCGTAGGCTTGAATCCCCGCTCACTTAGTTTTTCAATGGTTTCAAATCTTTTCTCTGGTGGAGGCGTTCTTGGCTCTAGTTTATCATGGTACTTGAGTGTGACTATGGTTATTAGTGGGGAGATGCTTCTGTCTTTCATTTGCTCAGAAAGTTTAATGATGACCCCCTCGTTTAAATACATTTTAGTTGAAAATTGAATAGGGTTGCCAAGTTTCTCATTGATTAAACGTATAAGAGAAAGCGTGTTCTCGTATATTGCTGGATGGAATGGCTCGGAGATGCTTCCTATAGCTAGAAAGGTTCCCATTTTCCCGGGTATGAAATATGGGTTTAAGGCTATAGCATACACTGTTTCAAGACTTGATAGAGGGTATTTAATAGGTTGTTGAAATTTGAACCCCATATCTTCAATGTAGCAGTATGTGCAAGCGAACGGACAGTTCAGTGCCACATGAACTGTTAAGCCGCAGGGCCTTGGTCTTCTACGTGCATGCCCGTCTCTTAAGATTCTTCTAAAGTTTGAACCTGTAAATCTTCTAGCTTCCGCTATGAGCTTTTCTTTATTTGATAAAAAGGAGAGGATGCGTGAAGACTGCAAGTTTAAGCCTCTTTGACTGAAAGTTTTTTTATTCTCTTTTCAAGCCACTTGGGAATATGGAACATTGCTATGTAAATGTACTCGTTTAGCTGCTTGGTTTCAATTTGGCTAAGTCTTTTCCTTATTTCTTCAAGGGTCAATTTGTGAGGGTCATGTTTGTTTGAGAAGTAATGGAAGCCCCATATTGAGCCGAATGATGGAATAGTTGCCGTGTATGGCCTCACTATTTTAAAGCATTGCTTAATGATTGCATACACTTTGGCAAAGTAGTCGGTGATAGGCCATGTTACCATGGCCTGCGTGCTTCCAGCTCCAGTTGTTATTTCTGATATTCTTTCAAAGAATTCCTTGACATATAGTGGAGCTGCAGCTGGTGAATCTGGATCTGGTAAGTCTACTATAGTTACGTCAAATTTTTCGTCCGTTTCATTTATGAATTTCTTCCCATCCATTATATGAACTGTCACTCTATCATCGTCAAATGCGCCCTTTGAGACCTCAGGAATGAACTTTTTACAGGTTTCAATTACTTTCTCGTCTATATCTACTAAGTGAACCTCCTTGACGCTCGGGTACTTTAGAGCCTCTCTTAGAGCGCCTCCATCTCCCCCTCCTATTATGAGAACCTTCCTTGGATTCTCACACGCAATCATGGGTCCATGAACCAACGGTTCATGATACATAAATTCATCCATCGTCGAAAGCTGAACTTCCCCATTTAGTTCAAGTATTCTCCCAAGTATGGGGCTTTCCATAATTTTTATCAGCTGGTATGGCGACGTCGTTGTATAGAGATCCTTGACATGAAATGCAACCCAGAATTCTTGAACGATTCTGCTAAGCTTTATATAATATTCTGTTCCTCGGTCAATATAGTCTTGCATCATCGTTCTCCCCTACCGTTTCACGTATTTAAAGCTATACTTATGCTGAGACTATTCTTTTTCGGGCATGTTAAAGAAAAAGAATATGGTATGGAGGAGGGAATCTCTTGTATGCGGAAATGTCAGGAATCCCCCTCCCATTTGATCCACTCTAGGCTTTCTGTGGGACTTGTGCCTCTCTTCATTCTGAGGATGCAAACTTGAGATGGATTCAGAAACTCCTTTATGACACCCAGCGCCTCTATCGGGTCTTTACGGCCGCATGTGAAGATATCTATTGCAGCATATCCATGCTCCGGCCATGTGTGAACCGATATATGGGACTCGGCTAGGAGTAGCACTACTGAGCAGCCTTCCCCCTTGGCTACAAACTTTGTGCTGACTTCGCCTAGTACCTGCATGTTGCATTTCCTAGCTATTTTCCTTAGTAGATTTGACATTTCCTCGACGTTTTTGAGCTGTTCTGGATTGCATCCCCATATTTCTAGTATCAGGTGCTTTCCTAGCTCCCTGCTCTCCACTATATAGCTGCTTGCTTGATGGATAAGTTCCCTTCTCATCTCTATCACCTTATACCCTTCTATAAGGTATCTTACTTTAAATAACCCCCCATCGTATAAAAAAGGTTGCAAGCGTGAACAGTTAGATAGTTTTATGGGGTGTAGCATATAATATAAGCCATGCACATGGAATCTGTCTATACGTGGGTGTCAAGGGTATTAAATCCCTATGCGTTTCCGTTTATATCGTTTATAGTAATTGAAGTCGTGCATGGAGGCAATTTAGCACTTTTAATTTTGGGTGTAATCATATCATCGTTTCTTCCAGCTATTATCCATTTAAGATGGATGAGAGAAGGGAGGACGAATGAGTATGTGTCTGAAATTAAATGCAGGATCAAGCTGTCAATAATAGTGTGTCTATCGGATCTAGTTTTTGGATTAGCGTTGCTAGCTGTTAGAGAGAGAATGTTTGCACTCGTGCTTTTATCATATTCAGCCACTACATTTCTGATATTTGTGTTCACAAGATTTATTGACAAGATGAGTGTGCATGTTTCAAGTAGTGTAACGGCTACCGCTATACTTTTTGCCTTGGCAGGCTACGTAGCTGGCTTAATTATGTTAGCAGTAACTTTTGTAGTGGCTGTGAGTAGATATTGTCTACAAGCTCATACTATAGCTCAGCTTATTGAGGGATTTGTCCTCCCCATCCCTCTTGTTTATATTGTCAACCTGATCGTCTTGAGTGTTTAGATTTCTTGTCATCGGTATTTTGGAACTGCCCCGCTATCTCAGTTATGATTTCTTTGATACTTTGGGGAAGAGTCTCACCCTTTTCAACTATGATCTCTGCAAGCTTTTCCGGATTTTGCTGTATAATATTCCTTATGAGTCTGCCAAGCTCAGTCATTGACATGTAGTCTAGCTTGAATGGTGTCGAGAGTATGATGTCTATAATCTTATCAACTTCGCATTTTTCACGTGTAGCCATCTCGCTTAGAAGCATTAGAGCCGTTAATCTGCTCCATTTGCTTCTCGACTTTACCAGCGAGCGAGCTATTTCATAGAGGTCACTACCACTATAGATTTTAGCAAGAACATCTCTCGCAATTATTCTGCATACCCTGGCACTTTCAGCGAATGGTATAAATGCTGGAATGTTCTCAGCCACTATTTCTGGGGAGTCTTCCGCCAAATATGATAGCGTATATGCTGTGATTAGCTTGCCACTGTACCCCATTTTCATCCATATCTCTTTCAGCAGGGCCATGTCAATGGATTTTCTTGACAGTACTTGAGCTATTTCTCTAACTATTTCAAGAGAGAGTTTTTCAGCTGGTGTAAATTCTTTGATTAACTCCTCTGCTTCAGGGAAATTTCTTTCTAATAGCTTTTCCACTATATCCTTTACAAATTCCTCATGCATATTAATCCAGCGCTTTACCCTTAGTTTCTGGGCCTAATGAAACCACTATTGCCGCCATTATGAAGGCTATGCTTGCAGTAGATATCGCTGCCCCAAGTCCATAGGTAAGTGCAAGCACTCCCACAATGTAGGGTCCAAGCATTGCACCCGTTCTTCCAAAGTTGTATGCAAAGCCTTGAGCCGCTCCTCTAACTTTCGTTGGGAACAGCTCTGCTAGATATGCTGGGAAGCCGCTGAAGAATCCGTGACCAAAGAATCCAAGCACAGGCCCAAGTATGAAAAGTAAATTCTCTGGTGCGTACATTGCAAAGTATGGCACGAGTAAACTGTTCACTATGAAGAATAATATGAACGATGGTTTTCTGCCTATTTTGTCCGCCATGAAACCGTATAGTATGTGACCTGTTATCCCTCCTATTTCTACGGCTATTATGTAGATACTGGACTTTATTACTCCAAGTCCCCTCTCTTTTGAAAGATATGTTGGAAGCCATGAAAATACTGCCCAGTAAGCATACTGGCAGAGTATGACTAGTATTGTTGCAAATACAACCATCCTAAGCACTTCTGAGAGCTCCACTTTCTCCCTCTTAACTTTGCCCTCTAACCACAGCTTTGACTCTGGAACTGCTTTTCTAATATATGCTGTTAGGAGGGCTGGAAGTATCCCCATAAAGTAAGCGTACCTCCATGCACCATTCGTGAGATTTGGGCTTCCAAGATAGGATGCTAGGGCCCATGTAACTGCTGCAGCGCACATGTACCCAACAGGCCATCCGCTCTGCATTATTCCAGCAACTTTTCCACGGTGTTCTGGAGGCCATGTTTCAGCTAGTAGGACTGCTCCAGTAGCCCATTCTCCTCCAATTCCGAATCCCGTTAGAAATCTGAAGAGAGCGAGATGCCATGGCCCCTGTGATAACCCACATAGACCGGTGAATGCAGAGTACCATAGAATTGTTATCATTAGAACTCTTGTTCTACCAATTTTATCTGCTAAGAAGCCCCATGTAACTCCTCCAATTCCTGTTCCAAGCATGAAAATCGCAGTTATAGCTCCCATGACTGCTGTATCAAGGTTCCAGTCAGTCATGATTGGTTTAATGGTCATTGCATAGATCATTGCATCGAATGCATCAAGCATCCACCCAAGGAATGTGGCTATTAGAACATGCCAAAGCTCAGGAGTTATCTCTGCGTACCAAGGTCTACTCATTTTTCCCACCTTTTATAGTGACTTCGAGGAAGTTTGGAATTAAACCTCTTTTAACTGCTTCAGCATATAGTCTCCATATGCGCTTATCAGTTACATGACCTGTAAAAAAGCCTTTATCTTCGAGAATTTCAACTACTTTAAATGGGAGCTCCTCTGGACCTATGAATGGATATCTTGAAGCCACTATCTTGATTGCCTCTACTATATCACTGTTTCTTGGATATGGTTTCTTTCTCATTACTCTGGTGGCATTTTAATGAAGCCGTGTTTCATTAAGAACTGCGTCATTTCCCTTGCTCTCTTGATCATTTCAACTGCCTCCTCATATAGTTGCTGCCTTGTCTTCTTTACTCTCGCAATTCCCTGCTCGATGGCTTTCATTGCAACGGCCACTGCCTCTCTTGGGAAGACCTCCCATTCATCCATTCTTGGAATAATATAGTCCTCGTGTATGCCATTGTCCTCGGCACATTTTGCAAGCTCCTGCGCTGCAGCGATGCACATTTCATCTGTTATCGTCTTGGCCCTTACATCGAGGGCTCCTCTAAAGATTCCTGGGAAGCCTAGTGAATTGTTTAACTGGTTTGGAAAGTCTGACCTTCCAGTTGCAACTATTCTTGCACCAGCTTCCTTCGCTTCCCATGGCCATATCTCTGGTATTGGATTGGCACATGTAAAGACTATTGCATCATCGTTCATGCTTGCGATCCACTCCTTCTTTATGACTCCTGGCCCTGGCCTTGAGAGTGCAATGCACACATCCGTTCCCTTAATGGCTTCAGCGTTTCCACCAGTTCTTCCCTCAGCATTTGTCTTGAGGCACATCTCCCACTTATAGGGGTCTTTATCCTTTACATCTGTTCTCCCTGGATGTAGGATCCCCTTGCTGTCTGTCATTATGATGTTTCCAGGCTTTACTCCAGCCTGTATGAGTACTCTAGCCGTGCACATGTTTGCTGCGCCGGCTCCAATCATTGAAACCGTGATCTCGTCCATTTTCTTTCCTACTACTTTAAGAGCATTTATGAGTCCAGCTAGTATGACTGCAGCTGTCCCCTGCTGGTCATCGTGCCAAACTGGTATCTCAAGCTCCTTTCTAAGAGTCTCTAATATATAAAAGCATTTTGGTTTTGCAATGTCCTCGAGATTTATTCCTCCAAATGTTGGCTCGAGCCACTTGCATGCTGTTATAAGCTCATCCGGATCCTTCGTGGCTAGGCATATTGGAAATGCATCGACTCCCCCAAGGTACTTGAAGAGTAAAGCTTTTCCCTCCATTACAGGCATTCCAGCCTTTGCGCCAATGTCTCCAAGACCTAGAACTCTCGTTCCATCGCTTACTACGGCAACTAGATTCCATTTGCTTGTGTACTCGTAGATAAGCTCCTCGTTTTCCTTGATTATCTTACACGGTTCAGCTACTCCAGGCGTATACCATATTGCAAAGTCAGTGTAGTCCCTAATTGCACATTTTGGAACAACCTCTATCTTGCCCCTGTAGAATGGATGATATTTGGCAGCCAGCTTCCCCCATTTATAGGCCTTTTTCAAGAGCTCCTCCTTCGTAATCTTCTTCACGCTCATTTCCGGTCACTTTGAAGGTACTTTGACATGATAAGATAATTGAACTTGACAAATATATTGTATCTGTCAAGCTTCCGTTTTCAGCTTACCTCTTAGAATGTCAATTATAAGCCATAGAGTCAATATTGCGGAAACTACATTCACAGCTATGCATGTTTCATATGTTGTAGCAGTAATACCCATGCAAACCACAGGCCATAGAAACGGAAGACCATAAAAATGCGTGAAAATGTCAAGTAAAAGATGCGACGCTGAGCCAGCGACTGAGGAAGCTACAACTATATCTAAGGATGAATCCTTGATCAAGATGAATACTTCAAGAATACCTCTCAAAAAGTTTACCCTGCTAACGATAATTACTGTGAGAGTTGTTAACAGGGTGCCAACACAGATTCCAAAGATTATGGAGTGCATAATCGAGTGTGTATAAGAGAAACCGGATAAGATGTAAACTATAGGGCATTCAATATCAATGACCATTGAACCAATTATAATGGCTAATAAGTTTGCTTTACCACGTGAGAGCTTGTAGAGTAAATATGCGAATCCAGTGTGTAATGGTGTGAACGGCATTATTCTTGTTAATCTGCCAACGTTAATTTGCTTAACTACTTAGTTGCTCAATTAGTTTTCTCACGCTCTCCACTATTCTTTCACGGTCTTCCTTTGATAGCCTTCCTCTAAACTCTATAGTGTCAACAATGTTGAATCCAGCATTTGAAAGAGTTTCAGACATCTTTCTTCCAGCTACTCCTCCCCAGCCATATGATGACAATATCAATACATGTTTATTTGACCTAAGTTTATGGGATACAATATTCAGTAAATGTGAGATTGTTGGGAAGATTCCGGCTTCATATGTTGCAGATGCCAGTATAATGGCTTCAGCATCTATAAGTTCTCCGAGAACATCACTTAGCGGATCCTGCTCTCTATCAGTGAATTTAAATATTATTGGATTATAGCCTAGTCTTGAAAGCTCATCTACAGCGACCTTAACTGCCTCCTCACATGAGCCGTACATTGAACTGTAGATTACAATTACCTTGCCCTTTTCAGGTTCAGCCTTAGCCCACTTAACGTAATATTCAATTATCTTATTAGGATCTCTTCTCCAGAGGATTCCATGGAGTGGAGCAATTAACTCGATTCCAATTCCAAGTTTAGCTACTTTATCTATGGCCTTCAGTACATGTGGCCTGTAATGGCCAATTATCGTTGCAAAGTACTTTCTTGCAAATGGAATATATTCTGAGACAAGCTGCTCATCGCTGTCATGTATAGCGTTGGGAGTAGAGAATCCTCCAAAGGCGTCCCCAGATAAGAGAATCTTATCCTCCGGAATGTATGTCATCATCGTCTCTGGCCAGTGTAGCCATGGAGTATGTATGAAAACTAGCTTTTTACCTCCAATTATCATCGAGTCTCCATCTTTAACTGGCTTGAACTTGAGCTTTATGTTGTAGAAGTTTTCCAGCATTGTTTTTGAAAGTGGGTTGCCTATAATTTCAGCTTTGAAGCCGTTTTCCTCAAGGAGTTTTGGTAGACTTCCACTGTGATCTGGCTCTGTGTGATGGATTACTATGTAATCTATGTCTCTTGCATCGACTATGTTCTTCAGAGTCTCTATGAATTGTTCAGAATACGCATGCTTCCATGCATCAAAGAGAATGTTTCCCCCGTCTGTTAGCATTAGGTATGCATTATACGTTATTCCTTCTGGGATGTACCATAGTGATTCAAAGAAGAGAGTTTCTTTATCATCTATTCTCATGAGGTAAAAATTCTCGGAGATTTCTTCGGTAAATATTCTGGAGGTACGCTTCAAGATTTGCTCACCGCTATACTCTTAGTAACTCTTGAATTTAAGGCTATTCCATTGGAAGCTTGACTTTCAGCCTTTTCTCCATTGCCTCTGCCACGCAGATTCCCACTATTATTCCAAAAGCTGCTTGGAAAGTATTTCCTGGAAGCTCTACAAGCGCAGGTCCATATCCATAGAGCACTGTTTCAACTAGTAGGTAGCCTAGCACCATTATTGCTCCAGCTGGCAGCGTTGCAAGTATTTTTGATCTAAGTTTCTTGTAGAGCAGCCCTGCAACAAGCCCTTCAAGCCCCTTTATGATTAACGTGTATGGTGCCCACCACCCATATCCTAGTACCATGTCTGCAAGTGCCGAGCCTACTCCTCCAGCTATCATGCCTACAATGGGACCGAACAGTAGGGCAGATATCATGACCATTGCATCTCCTACGTTTATGTAGCCTCTTGTTGGAGGTATTGGTACGCTAATCATACACGTGGCTACAGCAACCAGAGCTGTCATCACGGAAATCCTTGATGCAAAAACAGCGTATTTTTTCATTCTCCTGCACCTCTGTGATGTCTCATAATTATCTTGTTATCTAGCATTTAAAGGTATGCTAGGGCAGTAGTGGAAGTATCTCGTCTATGACGAAATTGAAGAAGCTTGTATACGGGATGTTATTAAAGACTGTTATTGAAGCATCTCTGGTTATGCCCATGACATATCCAAACCTCCTAGACTTGACTACCATGTACCATATACGACCTTTTTCAGCGTATAGTCTGAAGATGTCAGTGTCAGCAAGCATTGACCCATATAGGGATATCTTTTTGAGATTTGAGGGCCCTACTCCATCAAAGAAGATAACCTTGGTGTCTTCTCTGTTTGCCTCGTGAAAGTTCACGAGGGTTTCATGTGGAATCTCAATGCTGGAGATAATGTTCACGTCACCGAACAGTTTTCTAGCTATTATGGATGCTATAGCGTTTGCAGCATACTTTTTTCTGCATATTAGAAGGTATATTTGCCTCTCTTTGGGATATACTAGCATGGGAACCTTATATGTTAACGTAACTGTGCGCTCGCCATCCTTGAATGGAATAACTTTAACTCTGTCCTGTAGAAGGTTAAATTTTATCCCTTCTCTGAAGCTTCCAATGTCCGCTACACGGTATTCAAGTGTAAGAGGTTTTTCACCGAGTTCAATCTCCTTTTCAATTTCAAAGCTTGACAGTAGATTCCTTAGCTCTCGCATGCTCATGTAGAGGTTTAACTTGAACACCTTTCCAGCTACGACCATTTTAATCTCTAAAAATACTTTTGCATCTTCTAAAATATAGGTGAAACCCTACATGCCCTTCCTTTTCATTACGGCTTCGCTTATAGCCCATGCAATGCATGTCACAGCTTTCCTCAGATTTTCAAGGAGTTTACCTCCAAGTATGAGAGCATTTCCCTCTATTGGAAGCTTCTCTCCTCCAAATCTATAGGCTATTCTCGTCAGCGGCACCATTGTCAGATCTTTTTCCCCTCCTAAGAGAAGTAGAGCAAATGCTCCTCCAGAGCTTATGTTGCTTACACACTTTTTCTCAAGGTCTTTGTCTGGGGATCCTCTTGGAAGTGGGCTTCTTCTAACGTGTCCACCAGCAAATCTTCCAAGTAGACCATAGATTCGCAGGTCAAAGGCATACATGTGGCCATCAAATCCCTGGAATGGCATAACATTGACTTCTTCCTGCACTATTATGCTGGATTTTCTCTTCTCTGTTCTTTCAACCATTGGCTCCAGCCTGTCTTCAACCGATTTCCTGCTTCTTATGAAAGTGATTCCTTTTCCACCGCATCCATCAACTGGTTTCACAACTACTGACCCATGTGCATCCAGCATATCATATACTCTTGAAATAAGCTTGTTGGAGGAGCTTATGAAGTGTGTTTCTGGTAACTTGAATGTTCCCTCGTATTCTGGATGTTTCTTCAGGAAGTCCCTTACAACCTTGTATGTAATCCACTTATCCTTTGTAATTTCACCTACTTCACGTGGGTTGATCATTGGCTGACGCGTTCTATCGGGAAAATTCAATGTTCTTCTAATTATTAGGTCTGGTATAAGCGTATAGCCGTTTATACGTATTCTCAGGTAGCCGTCTTTTCCCATTCTAGCGTTTTTCTTGTTGACTATGTATGCTTCGATCCCATGGTTTTTAAATGCATTTCTTATTGATCTAATCTCCCATTCAATGAATTTTGAGCCATGTTTTGGATAAGTTATGGCCACTAGTGGCTTATCATCTTCGCTTCCAGTTTTGAACCGGTAGTATGTAATCGACATTTGCACAAATCTGTCGAGGAGTTTCATGTTCGGCATCAGCATTTTGAGAAGTCGCTTGTCTACTACGTATCTTCCAAGCTGTCTTGCAACGAATGAAACATATGCTATTCCAGCAGCTACTCCGTTTGCTTCAAGAAAATAGAGTTGGCCATCTCTACTTATGAGAAAGTCAAAACCTGCATATGGATAGTATTGAAAGTTTTCTATAGACGATGAATCATCCATCTCCATTATCAACTATACTGCATTCATCATCTATTTAAATCTTTGCTTCTTCCTGTAAGGTTACACGCGATGTTCCAGTTGCATCTTTATTGACAAAGTATACTGTAGTGGCAGCCTCCTCAAGCTCCCTGTTATGGGTTACAATTATCAACTGTGGAAGCATCCTCTCCACAGTCATAAATACATCCCTTATAATGTTTACGAGATCCCTTCTACGAGTTTCGTCTAGGAAAGTTGTTGGCTCGTCTAGGATCAGCATCTCTACTCGGTCTCCAGCAATGACCTTTGCAAGTGCAAATCTAAAGGCTAGAGCTATGGCAATTATCTCTCCACCACTTAAGTTTTTAACTGGGATAGCCTCTGAGTAGAATGAGCTGTACACCTTAATATCAAAGTTTTCATCGAAGCCAACGTTGCTTATGCCAAGTCCAAATTTCTCAAGATATCTGCTGGTTAACGTCGCTATGCTCTTCACGGCTTTCTCACGTATCACCTTTTGTAGACCATCTTTTCCATATAGAGAACGTAACCGCTCCAACAACTTAATGAACTTGTCTAGACGCCTAGCATATTTCTCCTTGGCCTCCAGCTTTTTTAATTTTTCTCTTAGATTCGAGATTTGTTGTTTGAGCTTTATGGCTTGCTCTCTAAGTGACTTTAATTCACCTTCATACTGTCCAACAAGCGCATGAAGTTTATCATGTTTTTCCCTTACGCTTTCATGTTCTTTGGGGTTATACTGAATTTTCTTCATGAAATCCCTTAGTCTTTGAATCTCTAACTTGAGCTTTTCTCGTTGCTCAACTAGGTTTTGAAGCTGTCCTTCAATAACTCTTAGTCTTTCAAAATCAGATTTAAGTTCCTCATATTCGCTTTTAAACATTGAGAGTTCATTTAGCTTAAGTCTAACTTCCTCCCCATGTTCAAAGTGTACTCCTAAATTTGATTCAATCTCTGCAATTTCATCTTCTAAAGTTCTCAGTTTAGCTTTTTTGAGCTCGATATTTAACCTTAAGTTATCAGGGGGGCCATGTTTTCCCTCTAAAGCCTCTAGTTCGGCACAAACTTTATTGTACTCTGTAACATATCTTTCCAATTCTCGGCGTTTTTTCCTTAAATTATCTAGCATCTGCTTCGATCTCAGATATTCCTTGGTCATCTCTTGGAGGAAAGTATACCTCTCAGCCATATCCTGAAGTTTTTCTCTCAATTTCCTAATTACATTTAACTTAGGATGTATCTCATTATAGTAGCTATTCCAGAGCTCTGTGAGAGAAGTTTTCTCTTTTTCATAGTATTCAAGATCCTTTTCAAGCTTCTGTATCAAGCTCTCAATTTTCATTTTCTCAAGCTTATGCTCTCTAACCTCCTCCATTAGGTCTCTTATGACTTTTATTCTGTGAGATTCTGTTAACAACTGTCCACAAAGAGGGCACTTAACTCTAACTTTCTTAAGTTCCTCTATCTTCTTTTTTCTATCGTCAATAACTGCAATGTGAGATGACAAATCCTCTCTTAAATTATTTATTTCACGTTTTTTCCCGTCGATTATTTCCTCGATTCTGGCTTTTGTATCGCCAATTAATCGCCCCATTTCATCGTGTTTTATCTCAACTTTGAGTTTTTCCTCTAGGAGCTTTTTGAATGCATTAACTTCCCTAAGATATTCATTAAGCTCCCTTCGAATAGTATTCTTCTCCTTTTCGAGATTCTGGAGTTCATGATAGTACTCTGCATAGCTTTCTAGTGTATGCTCTATTTTCTCGATGTTTTCCTCTACTGTTTGATATTCGTTGTAATATTTTTCGAGCTGGGCAAGTGTATCTTTGAGGAGAGTATATCGCTTATAATCATTTTCAAGGTCTAGAAGCTCGCTTTTCACAGCGTCTCTCTCATAGTACTTTGACGCCGCCTCCGCTAACTTATCGTGTAGTTTGACTTTATCCTCGATTTCTTTCATGCGCTTTCTAGCGTCTTCACATTTTACAAGCTCCTTTCTAAGAGTATCTAACTTGTTCTCTAATGCTGTTAGATCGCTTTCACACTTCTCTAGCTTAGCCTTAAAATGCTCGAACCTAATTTTCTGCTTTTCTAGGTTAGCCAGTTGCGTTTTCACTTCTGTAAGGCTAGTCTTTATTTTTGAGAGTTCTTCTAGGAGAGTTTGACGACGCTTTTCAACGTTTTTAAGTTCTTTCTTAACCTTTTTAAGCTCCTCTTTACGTTCCTCTTTTTGCTTAATCTCCCCCTTGATTCTTTCAAGCTCACGTTCAAAGTCGTTAATGATATCTCTCATGTTTTCATATGCCTTTTGTAGATCTTCAATTCCAAGTATTTTGGACATAAACTCCTTTCTTTTGGCTCGTGGCTCAAGTATTATCCTTTCAAGCTCTCCTTGCCTGACATAGATTACTTGTAGAAAAACCTTGTGATTTAGTCCTATAATGCTCTCGATTTCCTTAGTAACAGTAGTTGGCTCTCTTGCTATAAGTTTTCTTTTTCCATTTTCGAGGATTTCAAACAGATTTGCCGTTGTCTTTGACCCCAATAGGCTATGTGACCTTATTACATGGTATCTTTTTCCACCGCATCTAAAAGTTAATTCAACTTGGCAATAGCGCTTACCTTTCTTAATTAAGTTGGGTATTGTTTCCCTTGCCGATTTCCCATATAACGCATAATATATCGCATCTAAAATACTGCTTTTCCCAGCTCCATTTGGCCCTATGAAGGCTGTAACACCCATGTTAAAATTTATCTCCGTTCTTTTATGCGACATAAAGTTCCTGATCACGATTCTTTCAAGTATCATTTCCATTCTCCTCTTTCGAGGAAGTGCTTAGCTTTCATTTTTGCGGCTTCGATATTGGCTTTTCCGCCTCTTGCAAGCAGAGTGTATAGTTCATATGCGAACTCAGCTAGCTTTGGATCGCTTAACTCCTCTCTCATTAGAGATTTAATGTCAAGAAGACTAACTTTAACTTCCTCTGTTTTGAGAATTCTTTTCACGTCTAAATCAACATACTCTATTCTATAGTGTAGTATCTTATCATTTAGAATTCCCATAATAGCCGACATCACATGCTCTCTATTCATTTTCCTTCCAGAGACTCTAAAATGGATTATGGGTTTACTTGAGTATCGCTCTGATATTTCCTTGCTT
>Ga0164310_10000509_pt1 | contig 20747 bp, 17 predicted proteins | sample GuaBasSedimGuay1_FD_121795 | JGI IMG/M metagenome (GOLD analysis project Ga0164310, IMG submission 121795) | Subseafloor sediment microbial communities from Guaymas Basin, Gulf of California, Mexico - Guay1, Core 4569-9, 0-3 cm | ecosystem: Environmental > Aquatic > Marine > Hydrothermal vents... | reverse complement strand
TCGTAAAGGGGCGGTTTTTCTACTCCTGGTACGTCGTCGACGAAAGCGTATGCCTGGATTCTTCCAGCCATTATTAGGGTAAACATTAGGAAAGACGCGACGATCCTCCTATGGTCTGGATGGAATAGTTTTAACATTTCTTCCTCTATACTTCTCATGTTGACCATATGTCAATTTAAACTATTCTGCTAGTTATAAAAATAGTTTAAATAATTATAGTTTAAATAATTTCCAGATGTCGGCATCTATTTTTAAGTTTAACTTGTAGATATTTTTGAAGTTAGAGTTGAAGCACGCACTTGTGGTTGTATCCGGGAAGGGTGGAACCGGAAAAACGTTTGTCTCGGCAAATCTTGGATACCTACTCGCGGAGGCCGGTAATGCGGTTGTCCTTGTTGATGGAGACCTCCTTTTCGCCTGCCTTTCAAGACTTTTTGACATTACAGATGTCGAAGTTGACCTTGTCAGGATAGTTTCGAATGGCATCCCTATTTGGAGGGCTATCTATGCCACACGTGTGCACAATAACCTTGGAATTATACCGGTACGCCCCTTTAAACACAGGTACAGGAAATTTAGATTTAAACCCTTGGTTAGAATGTTTAAATCTATCTCGGATAAGCTTGACTACGTCCTCATTGACATGGGACAGGGTGCATGGGAAATCATGGTTGACGCTATGGAATCGTTCAAGGAGTATCTCATAGTAGTTGAATCCGACGTGTTCTGGGGGTTGGATGCAGCCGTCTATGTTAAAGGGACTGGTGACGAGGTTAAGGCTAAACCAGCCGGCTTCATACTTAACGATGTTGAAAATACCGGGATTCTTAAACCCGAAGTAATAAAATCATTTGAAAGGATTCTTGAAATTCCATTTCTTGGGGAAATACCTCACGACCCTGCTGTCAAAGATTCTATAAACCGTCTAGAGATACTTGCCAAGACAAAGCCCAAGTCTCCTGCGTCGATAGCACTCCGAAAAATAGCTCTCAAAATTATGGGTTTTGAGATACCTGAAAAACAGAAAAAGAAGACAGGCTTCATCTCTAAAATATTCGAGTCTAAAGGCGAACCCTAACGTCACAACCGTTGAATGGTAATTTAATCATGGAACAGTGCAGGTTGCGAACTGCATAACTGGCCAAATTCAAGGTAGAAAGAGTACTGAGGAAAGCCAAGGGAAGATTCGAATCCCTTAACCAACAGCTTACAAGGCTCGATCACACGTTTGTTGCTCTGCCAGCTGAGCTACCATGTCTTTATATCGGCAACATAGTGACTTTATATTGGCAATCTAGTGTAAATAGGGCCTTATTCGATCCAACCACATAGGATAGAACTGGGGCTTCTATCTAAACCCCCCGTCTCTAATCTTCTCCGTCGCACATAGCAGATAGCAGACCGGAGGATTATCATATCCTTTAAGGATTAAGCAACCTCAGATTAAGCCCTGGCCGGCTTTCGCTTCGTGAGGCATCGTTTATCCTGTCTCTTACCAGTATCTCTTTCCCAACCATGTTGGGACTTTTGAAAGTTTGACTGGTATGTTAGCAACCCTCCGTATCTCGAGGCGAGCGTGAATCCCGCCTTCTCAGCCCATTTAATCTCAGTCTGGCATAGTGGGTAGTCCGGATCGAACAGGTACTCGCTCAGACAGAGGAGCCCGTTCGGCTTTAGTACACGGTGTAGCTCGCAGAGTGCACCTATCGGGTCTGGAACCTCGGGGAGGCAGCACACCAGGAAGATTCTGTCAAAGGTTTCATCCTTAAACTTTAAATTATGAATGTCCATAACAGCAGGCTCAACATTAGTTATACCAAACTTTTCACATTTTTCCTCAGCTTCTTAACAACACTTTCCTGTATGTCAACAGCTACAACCTTCCCTTCCGGAACCCTTCTCGCCACCTCAAGGGTATACGAGCCCTCCCCAGGACCTACCTCTAGGACTGTCATGTCTGGGCGGAGATCCATCCTGTCGGCAAGCAGCTTTGGAGGCTGCAGCCTCCTCCTGACCGGGTTGTCAATAAACCTTAAGATGAAGAATGGTGCAGGGAACTTCCAAAAATACCTAACTATCCTCACTAGAAAGAAGCATAATAGCACCACACCTAGGATCATATAGAGATGGAACATCTCCGGATGGGTAAAGGCTTTACAAGCATAAAATTATTTAGTTAGGCATACGAAGGTCTATCTTCAGCGTTCATCTGGAAGTATATTCTTAAGCGGCACTCGTGCCATGCCGCGGTCAATATATCTGTATGAGCGCCCTTCACTGTGTCCTAAGTCTTTAAAGTCACTGCTTCTTTAGGATGTAATCCTACTTCTCGCCTCTTGTGACAACCAGTAGCCTAAAGTCTCCCTGTCCTCTTGAATTGCACCTTGTTGTTCAGTATTCTAGGCTCTCTTGAATATCAAGCTCAATTAAGTCTGAGCTTTTCATGTTAGCTATGCTGAGAACATCAACGTTCCTTATTATACAGACAACCTCCATCTCAGTTCTAAACTTTACGCCTTCATAAGGGAGTTAAAGTTTCTCCTAGAAACAGGATTACCCCAACCTCCACATCTCTTTTTAAGGAAGTTGCTCACCACACTGTTTTACCCTACTTATCTCAACTTTGCGCGCGCAAAATTCTAGACATGGCTACCTATATCTTGTCTACTATCCCAGCTGAGTATGCTACCAGCTCTTCTATGAACACCACCTTTATCTTGTGTCTAAATGATGGTATTTTAAGGTTGTGGTAGCATGTTGGGCAGGCTGTTACGATGTATGCGGCTCCTGCCTCCTTTGCTTCCTCCACGATTCTACTGCTCATTTTGGCTCTTACTCTAGGGAATGCTGCTCTTATTGGACCTCCGCAACATCTTGATGTTTCTCTCGACCTCTCCATCTCGACAAGCTTAACCCCGGGTACTGATTCTATAACCTTTCTGGGCGGGTCGTATAGGCCATGCCACCTCCCAAGGTGGCATGGGTCAAAGTATGCAACAGTTGCTTCAAGCCTCCTTTCCAGTCTTATCTTCTCCTGTTCTATAAGCTCCCCTATAATCTCTGAGGAGTGTCTCACTGTAAATTTTCCCTTAAGGTTGTCATGGAATGTTCCGTAACAGAAGGGGCATACTGTCACTATATTCTCCGCACCCGCCTCTGAGAACCCGCTTACAGCCCTGTTTAAAGCTTCTCTAGACTCGTCCTTAAGCCCGACAAGCTCTAGGAACGCCCCGCAACAGTTCTCACCTCCCTTTAACACTGTGAAACTATAGCCTGCCCTTTGTAAAAGTCTTATTATGATATCTGCCTTCTCCGAGTAGCTTGAGGAGACAACGCATCCCAGGTATAGGAGGTTTTCCGACTTGTCGGGTAGCCTATTGACTGAAGGACTTATATCTGCAAGCCTAACCTTGCTTCCAAGGACGTTTCCGGTCTTAAGAATGTTGGCCGCCATCTCCCTGTACTCCTTGAGGGGTCCAAGGCTCTTTTCTGCCAGTGTCTCCCTTACACCCGTCATTATGTCCGAGAATTTTACTAGGGACTCGCATATCTCCTCGCAGACCTTGCATAGCGTGCAAGAGTACAGCCTTTCCAGAACCCCGCTGTCTACGTCTATTCTTCCCTCCTGGAGAGCTTCTATGATGAATATTCTCCCCCTTGTCCCCCAAGACTCTCTCTTTACAGCTTCAAACACTGGGCAGTAAGATCTGCATGTTCCACAGTGCGTGCAACGGATAAGCTCTTCTATAAGCTTGTTTTTAAGTATCCCCATCTTGCATCTCCTCACGGGAATATTTTCCCAGGGTTCATTATGTTGTTAGGGTCTAAAGCCATCTTCAGAGCCTTCATAGCCTCTATGGCTTCAGCACTGTGCTCCATGGATAGGGAAGGTGCTCTCCTGAGCCCTATCCCATGTTCACCTGTTATGGTTCCTCCAAGCTTTATAGTTAGTCCCCTTATCATCTTGACAGCCTCTACGGCTTTCTCAACCTCCTCCGGGTTCCTCTTGTCGAAGAGGATGTCTGGGTGCAGGTTTCCGTCTCCAGCATGCCCGTAGGTTGCTATGTCAACGCCTAGGTTCCTGGATATCTCTTCTATCCCCTTAAACAGCTCGAGCAGCCTTGAAACTGGGACACACACGTCCTCATCTATAACATTGGGCTTTATGGAAGCCAGCGCGGGCGTTATTGACTTCCTACCCCTCCAGAGCCTGTTCTGCTCCTCCTCAGTCACCCCAGCGCTCACGCCAAGGGCTCTGTTCCTCTCGAGTACCTCTTTGACCGCCTTCATCCTCCTTTCAACATCATCCCTGTCACCGTCGAGTTCCACGATTACTATTGCCTCTGCCCTTGGAAGTTCAACGCCATAGTTTATTACAGCTTGAATGGACATCCTGTCCATTATCTCAACCGCTGAGGGGAATATTCTCCCCGACATTATGTCTATCACGGTCTTGCAGGCGTCGTCTATACTATCGTAGTGTGCTGTCAGTACGGTTCTACACTCTGGTAGGGGGTGAATCCGAAGCATTATCTTTGTAAATATGCCCAGAGTCCCCTCCGACCCTACGAAGAGCCTGGTTAGGTCGTAGCCGGAAGAGGTTTTCCTGGTCTTTGATCCTGTCCATATAACCTCCCCGCTTGGTAGTACAACCTCAAGGGCCATAACCCACCTTGACGTTGAGCCGTACTTTACAGTCCTGTAGCCTGCGGCGTTGGTTGCAACATTTCCCCCTATTGTAGCCATCTCGCTGCTTGCCGGCACTGGGGGGTAGAAGAAGCCGTGTTTCGATAGGAACTTGTTTAGCTCGTCTCCTACTATGCCCGGCTCAACCAGAACCCACATGTCAACCTTGTTCAGCTCTATAACCCTACTCATTTTGAAAAGGTCTACCACTATACCACCCTTGACAGGCATAGCCCCGCCGCACTCCCCTGTTCCGGCGCCTCTCGGTATGACTGGTATTTTGAGTTCGTTTGCAAGCTTGACTATCCCGGCAACCTGCTCTGTCGACGTCGGCCATACCACAGCATCCGGCAGGGATCTTGTCTTAACATCTATGAAGGAGAAGTCCCTTGCATAGCATATGAGCTCGGCAGGCTCTACGGACACGTTTTCAGGGCCAACTATCTCTTCCAGCTTGCGTATGACCTCTTGTGGAAGCATCATTTCTACACCTAGAATGGTATTCTAAAGTTTCTGCCGGGATATTTGGCGTGTCTTCCGAGCTCCTCCTCTATCCTTAGGAGCCTATTGTACTGGGCAACCCTCTCACTCCTGCATGGCGCTCCGGTCTTTATCTGGCCAGCATTCAGGGCTACGGCCATGTCGGCAAGCCAGGTGTCCTCTGTCTGTCCAGATCTTTCTGAAACCTGAACTCCGTAGCCGTGTCTGAAAGCGCAGTATGCAGCGTCTAGGGCTTCTGACAGGGTTCCAACCTGGTTCACCTTCCATAACAGTGCGTTGGCAGCACCCATCTTTATACCCTTCTTCAGCCTCTTTATGTTGGTTGTGAAGAGATCGTCTCCAACGATCTGGATTCCCAGACTTTTAGTTAGCTCGGCGAAGCCTTCAAAGTCGTTCTGCTCAAGAGGGTCCTCTATAGACTCCACAGGATATGCCTTCACCAGATCCTCGTAGAAGTCCATTAGCTCCTCCCTGCTTATCATCTTGCCCATGAAGGTATATTTCCCCTCTTTCACGTTGTATAGGTGGCTTGCAGCAACATCCAGGCCTAGAACAAATTTCCCGCCGTATCCAAGCTCCTCTATAGCTTTAAGCTCCCAGTCGAAGGCTTCTCTCGGATCCTTCATGCCTGGAGGTGTGTAGCCTCCCTCGTCGGCGACGTTGAGCGAGTGTCTCCCATACTTTTCAGCAAGCATCCTTCCAAGCTCGTAGTAGACTTCAGCTCCCATCCTCAGGGCTTCCGAGAATGTTTTCGCACCTATAGGTATTATTATATGCTCCTGGAAGTCCAACTCTGTAGCAGCCAGCTTTCCGCCATTTATGAGGTTAAACAGAGGTGCAGGGAGCACAACTGCATTCGGACCCCCGACGTAGCGGTAGAGTGGGATTCCAAGAGCATTTGCAGCGGCCTTTGCAACTGCGAGCGAGACGCCGACTATAGCGTTTGCACCGAGCCTGGACTTGTTCTCGGTCCCGTCAAGCTCTATCATAAGCGCGTCTATCTCCCTCTGCTTCCTAACATCCATACCCTTCAGGGCAGGACCTATGACCTTGTTAACATTCTCTACAGCCTTTAAAACCCCTTTACCAAGGTATCTCTCCCCTCTATCTCTAAGTTCGAACGCCTCCTGTTCTCCCGTTGACCTTCCAGCTGGCACGTCAGCCATGCCCATTGCTCCCTCAGTGTGAACCTCAACCTCGACCGTGGGCTCACCTCTGCAGTCAAGTATTTCCCTCGCTTTTACAAGTTTTATCTCAAACTTTCCCATCAAACCCACCTACATTCCTTGCTACGATAAGGAGAGCCTAACTCTAATAAAGCTTTCCAGCTATAGAAAACTTTCAATATTTCACTGTTAGCCTCTACTAAGTCAAAAATTACATTTGTGGTTCATCTTTCTCTACGGCGAACCTGTATGTTAGCCTTCATGTATCGGCAAATGTGGTATCCAGCTAAATAGTTTAATAAGCTTGTTTTCTCTCATTTATGGTGGAAGAGCTATGATAGTTAAGAATGCCGATGAAATTGTGTCGCATGGTAATATTGAAGGTCGGAAAATAGCTGTTGACATTATTAACTATGCAATATCTGAGATAGATAGCTACAAGCTTGTGAAGAATGCGGTGAGGCTCAGAGGGAATATACTAAAGGTAGGGAGCTACAGCTTCGACCTATCAGACATCAATAACATATATGTTGTTGGTGGTGGTAAGGGTTCCTTCTCGATAGCAAGAGGCCTTGAGGAGGTTCTTGGGGACAGGATAGCCGGGGGGGTTGTTATAGAGAAGAGGGGTGAGTCTAGAAGGCTTAGAAGGATAAAGATCGTGGAGGCGGGCCACCCGGTTCCGGATATGGAAGGTGTCAGAGGGGCAAGGGAGGTGGCGAGGATTGCAAGGCTGGCGGGCGGGAAGGATATAGTGTTTGCATGTATAACGGGGGGATGCTCAGCCCTCATGACCCTCCCGGCAAGAGGAATAAGCCTAGAAGATGTTAGAGAAACCACAGATCTCCTACTCAAATGCGGGGCTGAGATACAAGAGATCAATGCCGTTAGAAAACACATCTCAGCGATTAAAGGCGGAAGACTTGCCCTATATGCCCATCCGGCACAGGTGGTAAGCCTGATAGTAGTCGACGAGGTTAGAGGTCTCCCATGGGGCCCAACGGTACCCGATACAACAACCTTCAAGGATGCCGAGGCTGTCCTCAAAAAGTACAATATATGGGATAAAGTTCCCAAGAGTGTAAGAAGGCATATAGAGAGGGCTGACCCGGAGTGGGAGACACCTAAACAGGAGGACTTTAAAAGGATGGGTGTAAGGGCGTATAACATCGTGTTGGCAAACAGCGAGACAGTCTGTACAGCCGCTGAAAGACGCGCTAGAGAATTAGGCCTAAACACTCTAATACTCTCAACAGTCATGGAGGGGGAGAGTAGAGAGGTGGGAATAGCCCTTGCAGGAGTTGCAAGGGAGGCTGAGAGGAGTGGCAGGCCCGTGGAACCCCCATGCGTCATAATAGTAGGTGGGGAAACAACAGTAACCATAATAGGAGAGGCTGGTGAGGGCGGGAGAAACCAGGAGCTTGTACTTGGCGCAGCACTAAAAATAGGGGGAAGCAGAAACATAGTCATAGCATCAGTGGGAACAGACGGCACAGACGGACCGACAGACATAGCCGGAGGAATAGTAGACGGTCAAACAGTCAGTAGAGCCGTAGAAAAGGGAATAGACATATACGATGAACTCATGAAACACAACTCTTCGTATGTCCTCAAAAAGCTTGGAGATGCAATATATACAGGACCAACAGGGACAAACGTAATGGACCTAAGACTTCTCATCATCACAGGGAGACGACAGGATGTAGAAGCCAGCAAACCTCTCTAAAAAGGAGTAAAACATGAAGCAACCATAGAGCCAGTGACATCCTTGGACATGACTGCTGCAACCTTCCTATCAAGTCGCTATGGGATTGACTACTTCGACTCCATATTCGCAGGCCAATTTCTCCTCAGGAAGGCTAAGCCTCTAACCACAGACGAGGAGATATTTCGGGATAGTAAACATGCCGAAGGAGATCCAAAGGCAGATGAAGGGACTAGGTATACTATAATCAGGTTTAAAGCTGCCCCATCTTCTCACATTTAGACCAAAGTCGACACAGTTCGGAAATAAAGCTGGTCTATAGTAGAGATGCAAAGTTCTTATTATATTCACATGTTGCTCCGGCCGGTCAAAATTCCACTTATTGCCTTTACATTCTTATTATGTAGGTGGTCCTTCTTTGTTGGTGGGTTCGTGTCATTTATGTGGCATTGATTAACTATTTTTCGAATTTAAACCTCATTTTGATTCCTAGCACCTCCACTTCCACACCATCATCGAATGTTCCGAGTTTTATAATGTCTGCGTCTGTTGCTGCTTTCAGATATTCTTCAAACTTCCGAATGTCTTTTTCTATAGTGTTTGGCGTAGATATCCATAGTTTTACTTTCTCCCCGACTTTTAGGTTTTTCCTTTTTCTCTCTACCTGTATTCTTCTTGCCAGCTCCCTCACCGCTGCTTCTATCTTTGCCTCGTTGGTCAGTCTTCTGGGTATGTATAGTGTTCCATGTTCGAACTCTTCCTTTAGGAATCCCTTATTAAGGGGCTCTCCTATGGAAAGCTTCTTGGCGTTGCATCCTTCAAGTATTACCTGTTTGAGTAGTGTTATGGTCTGTCTGACTCTCTGGTTGGAGTTAAAGTATATTGTGGGTAGGGGCCATCTTGCCTTGAGTCCTGCCTTGGCTCTCAGAGAGTTACATGTTTTTACTATGTTTCTCGCTATCTCCATGTGTTCTTCGAGTTCTGGACTTCTAAGCTTTTGGTTTGGTGCTGGCCACCTGTGGAAGTGTATGCTTTCGCTGTTCTCGTATTGTTTGAAGAACTGTTGGTAGTGATATTCTGTTAGGAAGGGCAGGAATGGTGAGAGTAGTCTCAATAGTTGGAGGGTGACGTGGTATAATGTTTGTAGGGTTTCGTATTTATATTTGTATGCTACAGCTGGCTTAAGTCTCCATCTTATCAGTTTTATATACCATTTGGAGAGGTCCTCAACCCAGAATTCCTCAAGTAGTGCTGCTGCTTTTTCATGCCTCAGTTCTTCAAGGCTCCTAGTGACCTCCACTATTAAGCCTTGAAGCTTAGACAAAATCCACCTGTTCAAGGGATCCTCCGGGCTTAATGGTTTCTTACTGTCAGGCTTGTAATTATTGGCCTCTGAGTAGGTGGCGACGTAGTTCAGCAGGTTGTGTAGTATGTTAAGTCTTGCTCTAACCTTTGACGCCTTCTCGTAGCCGAACTTTAAGGGGAGGGACGGGTTTTGCCTTGAATATATCCATCTTACCACGTCAGCCCCCATCTTTTCGAGTGCCTCGTCAGCCCATATCACGTTTCCAAGGCTCTTGTGCATCTCTCTGCCTTTTTCGTCGAGCACCATGCCGTGTGCAAGGATCCTCCTGTAAGGTGCTCTCCCTTCGAGTACTACCGACATGACTAGCATGGCGTAAAACCAGAGCCTGACCTGCTCCCACATCTCCGTGACGAAGTCGGCGGGGAACCATTTAGCCCAGTACTCCCTGTCTTTGAGATATTTCAGGGTTGAAAACGGGACTATCCCGGCGTCAAGCCAGCAGTCTCCAACCTCTTTAACCCGGTAGGCGTTCTCCCCGCAGACTCTGCATCTTACGACTACACGGTCTATCCATGGCCTGTGCAGTTCCACCAGCTGGCCCGTTCCTGTCACTGCTATGCTTACCAGCTCCTCCCTGCTTCCAACGACTGTTAGATGGCCGTTCCTACATATCCAGAAGGGTAGGGGTAGGCCGAAATATCTTTTTCTCGATATGCACCAGTCCTTGAGCTCTGATAGCCAGTTTAGCATCGCCTTTCCAGCTGATTCAGGTCTGAAGAACACCTTTATAGCCTCCTCTATAAGCCTATCCTTTAACTTAGATGTTCTAATGAACCACTCCCTGCTAACCCTATAGATGAGTTCATGGTGGCATCTCCAGCAGCAAGGATACCTGTGGATGATCCTCCCAAGCCTGTATATTAGGCCAAGCCTGTCAAGTATCTCTACTATTTTCAGGCTTGCCTTCTTCACACTGAGCCCCTTTAGGCTTCCAGCTCCCTCTCCTAGAATTCCCGCCTCGTCGACTAGACATACAACTGGCAGCCCTTGCTCCCGGCCCAGCTGGTAATCCTCAGGTCCATATCCGGGTGCGATATGGACTATACCTGTTCCCTCGTTCTCGTCTACGAGCTTCCACCCTACTACCCTGTGGTCAACGTCCTTAAGAGCTTTCACGTCCTTGAGAGGATAGGAGTATTTTAAGCCTATAAGCTCCTCGCCTTTGTATTCCTCTACGATCTCTCCGCCCTCTATAATGTTCGCCCTGGCCTTTGAGACCACGAGCTGCTCGCCATCAACTCTTACAGTTACATATTTTGCATCTGGCTTTACTGCAAGGGCAACGTTACCTGTTAGAGTCCACGGTGTGGTAGTATAGACTAGAAGGAATCTTCCCTTCTCATCCTTGAACTTAAGATATAGTTCTGGATGTTCGACTTCCCGGTAGCCTATTTTAACCTCGTGCTGGGACAGCGAGGTTCCGCATCTGGGGCACCATGGCAGGACCATCCCGGCCTGGTAGAGTAGGTCAAGCTCGTGGCAGGCCTTGAGGAAGTGCCAGACGTGCTCTATGTTGTTGTCGCTCATGGTCAGGTAGGTGCTATCCCAGTCCATCCACATCCCAAGCCTTTCAGAAAGCCCGATCCATTCTTCAACGTAGTTTAGGACCGTCTCCTTGCATTTTAGGGTGAAGTTTGCAACCCCGTACTTTTCAATCTCAGCCTTCGAGTTGAAGCCAAGCGCCTTCTCAACTCCAACCTCCACCCAGAGGCCCTGGCAGTCAAACCCCGGCTGCCTCCTAACATTGTAGCCTTGCATGGTCTTGAACCTTAAATATAGATCCTTTAGTGTCCTGCCCCATGCGTGGTGTACTCCCATCGGGTTGTTTGCTGTTGGAGGTCCATCATAGAATGAAAAGGTTTCTGAATCCCTGTTCAGCTTCAGATACTTCCTCAGGATTCCGTTTTCCCTCCAGAACTTGAGAACAGACTCTTCAATAACTTTAGGCACGTAGAGAGAGGATTTGGCGATCCCTCATACCTTCAACCCTAAACTTACCTATTTAATGGTAATTTAAAGATTTTATCTTGACAGTAAGGTATATGAAAAGATGTATGGAGCACATGTATAGGCGGCCCCGTTAGATACCGAGACCCATATTCAACCGGTCGGTGTCTGGTTTCTATTCCTCCTCTACACGGTTTCCTCCTAACTGGTGAAGCACTATATATCCTACTTTATTGCTACCAGGAAGAGTCTTCTTGAATCTCCAGGCTCGGCTCTACGCATGTCGCCGTAGATCTTTGCTTCGGAGAAGCCTGCTAGCTCAGCGAATAGTTTAAGCTCCGTTGCTGTGTAGAATTTGAGATTGTGAGTGTCTATGGCCATCTTGAGCCCGTCGGGGCTGTCTATTACCAGTGTCCTGTTCCAATGAACCTTTGCTGTCACCGGGTGTGCTTCGACCATGTCTATGATAAGCATCCTGGTTTCAGCTCTCCTGACGCTTCGTATGTAGGGTATGCCTTGGAACGCTCTCTCCGACCTGAACGGGTTTGGGTTATCAGCTATGAAAACACCGCCAGGTCTAAGAGCCTTGTAAACCCCTCTAAGGGTTTTCAGCATGTCGTCCTTGGATGCATTATAACTTATAGATGTGAAGAGGCATGTAGCGGCGTCGAACTCCTCTTTGAAGTACAGGTTTCTCATGTCGCACACTCCGAACTTCACAGGTAAACCTTCATCTTGAGCCTTTTCTCTTGCGATCCGGATCATCTGCTCGCTGATATCTACGCCTAAGACCTTGTATCCACGGCGTGCAAGCTCGATGGTTGGCCCTCCCGTCCCACAGGCTATGTCAAGCACATCTACTACTCTCCTCCTCGAGTCCTCTTTAAAAACCTTAACTATGAAATCGACAAGTTTAGGAACTCTAATCTCTAAATACTCCTTGTAAATCATGTCATAGTACTTCGCATACTCTGTGTATAGGAGGGGTTGTCTAAGATTACTCATTTATAAGGCATCTACACGGCTGGAAATATAAGTCTTATCGTCTAGGCTCTATCAACTGTTAACTTTCAACATCCCCATTTTGGAAACGTAGGTCTCCCATGCCTCCTTTACTGCCTGCCAGTAGCTGCTACCGGGGTGTAGGCTTAGCCAGTCTGTGTAGCCGCACTGCGGGCAGGGGTTGTCCCAGAAATACCAGAATACCCCTGCAACCTTACCTGACGTGAGGACTTTCTCCGCCAGCTCCAACATTTCTTCCGGCGAAGGCATCCTGTACGGCGGGGTTCCCCCCGGCATCGCGAACGCCTGGAGTATAAAGACAAGCCTTGTTTTAGGGGCTTTCTCCCTGATCAGCCTATAGTTTCTGTCTATTAGATCTACAACACGGTTTAGACAGTCCTCCGGGCATCCGCAGTATGCACCGTGTGTCCTATAGCTTGTCATGGTTTCCCCTGTGTATCCCTCCTCCGTTAGGAATGGGTAGAACCAGACAGCTGCGTAGTCCGTTACTCCGTCAGCGAAGTCCAAGTCGTCCTCGTCAAAGTCCATGTACTCTGGGAGCTGGCCTAGGATTCCTCCACGCCAGCCCTCCTTGTCGAACACATCCATATCGCCAAGCTCCATGTATACCATGACATGTGGCGCTAAACTCTTGATCAGACTATAAAGCTGTTGAAGCTGGGCTGTTGTAAAGGGGCCTCCAGGCGTTGTCTTCCAGTATGGCTCCTCAAGGCCGAAAACAGCGAATAGAATCCCATGGTACGGGTTGTCCGGGTCTGAAGCTATATTTTCAGCCCACTCCAGGAATTCTATGCCTACCTGTTTCAACCGCCACCTCGAACCGTCCCAGTACCAGCCGTCGGTACATCCATGCTCTCCAGATGTGTCTATGAGCCATGCTATAACTCTCACCTCATAATTTTTGAAGATCTCGAGCTTAGCCGTCCACCCATCTGAATGCTCAGATCCATAGAAAACCTCGAGAACCATGTCAACATGGAGACTTGCTACAGCATCTAAACCCTTCTCCACACTACTTGGGTCTTCAACGAACTGCACGCCATAGAACGGCTTCACTACGGCTCTTCTAAGGAAAGCGCTGCCTCTATTTACTCTCGGCGTTGTAGAATAGTATAGTAGGGTTAGAATTATCAGTAACATGTAAGTTAATTTAGAAGTTTTCAACCCAAAATGCTAGCGACTACATATCACTTATTATAGTTATTAACTATCAGAGGTTAGGCCAGGGCTCCGAGATAAAGCCTTGAACTAAATAAAGCTTACTTTGTAAACTGGTGGTACTCTAGGCCGTCGGTATGTTCAGGGAACTATCAGGTTTCACTACTCTAAAACATTCAGAGCCATTGTTCCTTGAGGATGTAATCCTTACTCTCAGCTTCCTGGGAGCCTATAAGTAGCCTATAGCTTACTTCTCCGTTTTCGATGTTTACTACTTTTTCAAGCTTTCCGTAGGCTACGACCCTGTCACCTTCGGTTGCCACGTCTGAGTAAAGGCCTTCATATGTTACTATTGCCTCTATCCTTCCTGCCTCGCTGGGTCCGTCTATCACGTTAACATCTGCTATCCTATATGTTCCAGGTAGGAATATGCTTTCTCTTGCATCTGTAATGGTGCAGGATATTCTGGCGAACCCCATAGGCAGATACTTGTTGCTCCCGTACTTCTCTGTTACTTCCTTCTCTGTTTTTACCGGGTGAACCGAGAACTGCCTATTATGGTACAGTGCCCTGTTCCATTTCTCCATGTAGAGGTTTAGGGCTGCCTTGTAGGGTATTCTTTGGATCTGCACAATATTCCTAGCCCATCTTTCAACGAGATCTGCAGGCTTTCTTATGCCATGCGTCCGCTCACGGATTATCTCAGTTAGTGCCTGTTTTACTCTCAGGGAGTTTTCTATTCCGTACACTGTTAGGTCTATATCTGAGACTTTGGGGTTGTGGATTCCCAGTAGGATTGAGCCTGAAATTCCGAGTGCCTCTACGCCTGACTCCTTCCTGATGATGTTGTAGAGTTCTTTAACTTCCTGTTCCAGGCTGTCTTTACACTCTCTGAGGATTTGGCTGAGCCTCTCTTCAGGCTTGTAGTGGATGCTTATCGAGTCTACTGGCACCATTGGGAACTTCACGTTGAGATATTCATCCCAGACAAGGTATTCAGGCTTATGGCTTTCAAGATATGAGTATGTCTTGGCTACTCCTACTGCACTATAGTATGGGAGTATCCTACCGTAATACTGGCCGTTCCTGCTCCATTTGCTCCTATACCCCTCTCTGTACTCTGGGACATATTTTAGGTAGCAGATAACCCTTCCCGGAGGGTGCACGTTGCCTACTACGCAGAAGATTAGCCCATCCCTGTCGGCTATGAAATCCCGATCCCTGTAGCCTCTCACGCCATCCCCAGAGACTCTTTTAGCACGCCCACGTTTATCTTCCCAGCCTGGTGAACCACTCCTGTCTTCAGGTTTTCCACCCTCAGCATTCCAGGTGCGAAGAAGGCTGGGTCAAGCTTACTCCAGTCAAACTCCACGGATTTAAGAACCTGATATGAAGGCTTGCCGTAGAAGCTTGAAGTTGTAGCTGGAGCCTTTGCTATGAGGTCTTTCAGGGCTTGGTCATCCTCATATTCTACTATGAAGCTTGTTGATCCGCCATATATTAGTGCATCTTCCTCCCTGCCGAGGGTTACCCCTTCATCCGGGTGAACAGGCATTATAGGAGCGTACCCGACGCCTGAAACCACAAGTTTAGGGTCGAATCCTAGGAAGTCAAGCCTGTATAGGCCTGTCTCAACGATTCTCCCAGACACCTGGGTTGAACCTGCGATAGACCTTGTCGTGGTTAGGACTAGGTATAGGTTCTCAGGCTTAACCCCGCACTTCTCTGAGATAAGCTCTACAGCGCTCTTTGTCGGATACTTCTCCGTTTCCAGGAGTAGAACAGCGACGTCAGATTCATCCTTGTAGCCTATCTTCTCGTAAACCTTCTTCGGCTTCAGGGCTAGAGCTCTACCCGGGCCTGACGCCATGGCTCTGAAATCCTCCGTCTTAACATTCCAACCTGCAAGCTGGCAGCCAAGCAACGAGACAGCCGGATGGTCCGTGTAAACATTTATCGTTGGGAGCACTACTCCACCGTAGTCCACCATTGAAATGTATACGTCGCAAAGGCCTCCCATAGCTATCTTTGTGATCATTAGGCCAGCCTCGTACCCGCCTACCGCCTCTATACCGGTATCTATAACTGTTGCACCCCCGTCGGCGGTCTCAACTTTAACCCGGAAACGACGGTTCTCCTCCACAAGCCTACGGGCAAGCTTGTAGGCAAGCCTATTAACACTCACCATGGGCTCATCCCCGGCATTAAAGACAGGGGAAAAATATAAACATGGAAATAGTTCAATTGCATTCTTAGAACGAAAACCCTCAGACGCGGCTTGAGAAGTCTTGTTCTCGCCACTTGTAATCAGGCGTAGCCCAATTCCATCTGGGATACACGATAGGGATAAGCTTTAACACGTTTTTCCACGGCTCATCTCTACTCTGAAGCGTACGGATTGGCTCTCCTTCGTGAGGCTTTTACCATTGGGGCTGTAACATATGGTGTGACATTTTTCATATGGGTACTTTACTTTCGTAGCCTATCCTGCTTCGTTACTGTTGAACTCGCCTGGCCTGAACTGGGAAGACTAGGCTGCTAACAGAGTTCTCAAGGGGGAAAAGGTGCATTTACTACATAGCGGTTGAATCGGGGTACGATAGGCTATCGGAAGAATTCTCCTCCCATGCAAGCACCGTGCTCGGCGTACCGGTCTCAGGCGACATAGTTAAGGTGCTTAGAGCCATACCCAGAATCACAGATGAACAGCTACTCGTAGTTCTAGACGAGTTTCAGTACATCGCAGATGCAGATCCAAGCTTTACCTCAAGGCTCCAAAGGCTAATAGACACGGAGCTGTCTAAATGTAACATGATGCTCATACTTTGCGGCTCAGCGGTCTCCTTCTTCCAGAGAAAGCTCCTAGGATATAGAAGCCCCATCTTCGGCAGGAGAAGATCGTCAATAAAGCTAAAACCCCTGAGCTTCACCCAGATAGGAGGATTCTTCCCAGACTACGACGCGGAGGATCTTGTAAAGGTATACAGCATCGCAGGTGGAACCCCAGCCTACCTGGAAAAGCTGGATCCAACACTCCCGCCAGAGGAGAATATAAGGAAGATAATCACCCCAGGCACATACCTATACGATGAGGCACTAAACATACTGAGGCAGGAGGTCAGAGAGCCTAGGACATACCTCTCAATACTGTCAGCAGTCGCAGAGGGAAGGGACAAGCCAAATGAAGCTGCGTCGGCAGCTGGAGTAGACCCTAGAACAATAGGAAAATATATCTCTCCTCGAAGAACTGGACATCCTGGCAAGGCGGAAGCCTATGGGCTTCCAAAGGCCTGTAAAAATAATGTTCAAAGACAACTACTTTAGGTTCTGGCTAACCTACAACTACAGGCTAACAACCCTCCTAGAAACAGGAATGGTGGAGGAAGCCCTGGAACACATACTAGAAACATTACACGGCTACATGTCGAGAGTATTTGAGGACATGCTCCCAGAAATAGCAGCAGTACTCTACAAACAGAGGTACATCAAAGCCAGGCCAGTGCAGGTTGGAAGATGGTGGCACAAGGACACGGAGATAGACCTCATAGTGAGGGAGCCGGGAAAACACACATGCTTCATAGAGGCGAAATGGTCGAAGCTGACGGTTAAAGAAGCGGAGGAAGAAATAGAAAGACTCCAGGAGAAATCCGCCAAGACAGGCTTAACATCACCCACAAACACCTACATATTAGTCGCAAAACAGATAACAGACCGGAGAACACCAGTTACCAAAGGCCACTGGAAAATAGTGGATCTAAGCATCCTAAAATCATTCGGACACGGAAGGCGGGGGAAAGCTGAACCCTAAACAAAAAAGGTTGAGGTATAAACGTGCTGTAAACCAGGCCCTGCCCCACGCATCGCTCACATCCCACAAGCCACTGAACACTACGGCTTTCACCCAATTAGTTCCTTGTGCTTCCTCGCCCAAGGGTTTCTGTCCATGTTTATGTATAGCCTTCCCATGCACTTGGAGTTTTCGACGGCGTCTCCAACGTATATTATGAATGGTGCCTCCACGACTATACCTTTGGCCTTCGCCTTTCTAGAGGTGCTGTCAGGGTAGAATGATGGTGGTATGCTCCCAACTGCGCCGCATATTATGATTGTACCGCCTGTCATTCCTGCCCCGGGGAGGCCTGGGCAGTCACCCTTAACCATTATTTTACCGCCTGTCATATAGGCTCCTGGAGCTATGCCGGCGCTTCCCTCAATTATTATTGCTCCTCCGGCCATTCCGTATCCGGCTCTCGCCCCAGCTGAGCCGTGAACTATTATCAGGCCTTTCTTCATCCCTGGCTTTGTTATTTTACCCCTAAGTCTTCCCCCAAGGTATGGGCCGGCGTTCCCATAGATTTCTATCTTGCCATCTTTCATTTCGCAGCCGGCGTAGCTTCTAACACTCCCGTGGACTTCTATTTCCCCGCCTTCCATCCACCTGCCGAGGTAGTGGCCTGTGCTCCCCTCTACTATTATCTTGCCAGCCTTCATCTTCTCCCCAAGTCTGCATATCTTTCCATACCCGTCTACCACCTTCAATACTGCTTCGGCTGGGTCAGATGGGATTTCTCCTTCTATCTCGAACAGATCCTTAAGCTTTAACTGTTTAGAGCCGTAGTTAACCGTTACGTTCTCTACTTCCCCATGGGAGAGGCCTGCAAGTCTGTCGGGGCTCAGGTTTTCAGCTTCAACCAGGACTTTCAGGGGTTTCCGTGGCTTAAGGGTTAGAACCATCCTACATCACCTCCACAGGTTTTAAGCTTCTCACTTCCCTCTCATGCACGGTGTACTGGTTGAAGTTTACAGTGTACCACTTCTGGAAGAGCTCTTTAACCTCGCCTTCTATTGTTTTGAACTCTTCAGCCTTGGGGTGTTTCACATAGTATGTTGAGCCGTACATAGTTTCCGTTACTTCTCCATTCTTCACTACTATTCTGCCTGACTTCACGGTTAGATATGCATACCTTAAGGTTTTAACAAACTCTTCATCACCGATCTCGTCTATCATGTCGGGTTTTACATCGTAAACGGAGATGTCCGCGTCAGCCCCGGGCCTTAGGGTTCCCTTAACGTTTTCGAGGCCTAGAATCCTGGCTGGGGAGGCCCTGGTCATAACGGCTATCTCATAGAGTGTGTACTCCCTTTCAAGGCTTGGAAGTAGGGCTCTCCTTCTGGCTGCTCTACTTATCTTGTTCAGTATTTCTTCTCTGGCCTTTCTACGCATTAGCCACAGCATTATTCTGGGATACCTTGTGAACGGCCCCCCGTTGGGGTGGTCTGTGGTCAGGAACACCTTCCATGGGTCCTCGACTAGCAGGGCTAGCTCTAGGCCTATGCACCACTGGACCGCGTTTACAAGGTTTTTCTTTTTATACTTGAATGGGACTACCCCTGAGGCTGACTCAGCCTCTACCTCGCCTCCTGCCCACTTCCTTATGGAGGTGAGGTGGTAGAGTGCAAATTCGAAAGGTGCATCTGCGGTCATAGTTGTTGAGGTTCCAAATATTAGCTGGCCCATGTCGAGGGTTGCACCCTTCGTCTCCATCACAGCCTTGGCTACCTCTTCGCTTCCAGGCTTGAGTTCAGCCCAGTTTTCACCCTTGTACGAGTTAAACTGGGCATGCGTTATGTGTATCCTGCCGATGCTTCTCCCAGCCTCCCTTATGGTTTCAACTGTTGTCTCATAGTTCCCTGGTATGCCTAGCCTGTTGCAGTGTACATGGATTGGGTGTGGAAGCCTAAGCATCTCGTTCACCTTCCCTAGGCCTCTTACGATCTCTCTTGGGGTAATGTTGAATATTGGTATCTGCTCGTCGAAGCCTAGGCCAAACCCTGTGCCCTCAATCCACTTGAGAGCTACGCCAGGATCCACGAGTTTAAGGCCGTAGCCCTTTGTTGCCTGGAGAAGCCATGCTACGAATATGGCCGCCGAGTCCAGGTCGCCTCTGCTTAGGAAGTGGAGAAGCACCCAGTTCGAGTCTACTAGTGGTATGCAGGCCTTGTCTATTATCGGCACGTCATCAAGCTCCTCGTGGGTATGCCTTGTCTTCAAAGGTGGAGTAGCGGGCTCTACAACCATCGTCCAGCCCATCCTGGCGTACCTGTATCCCGTGATATATGTTGTTGGCGTTGTCTTCCCGGAGCCAGACCTTCTAGACGGCTTTCTAGACATGAAACTGTTGTAGTGGTCTTCAGGCCTTATCAGCCTCCCAACGTTAACCTTCGGCCCTGCTATGTGGCTGTGGATGTCTATACCGCCTGGCATGACAAGCCTACCGCCGACATCTATGACTTCAGCTGAACTGCTGACATCCTCAACTATCTTCCCATCCTTCACTGGGATGTCAACTATTTCCCCCTTAATGTTCTGGAGGGGGTCTATAAGGTAGGCATTCTTAATTAGAAGCTCCATAACCTTCACCTCCCAGATCTAACCTTTTCAAGCAGTCTTTTCAGGATCTCCTCGTCTCCGAGAACCTGCGGGGGTGGCTGAACTATCTTCTTGAGGTGTAGTGCAACTCCGTCCATCCTGTAAGCTGTTCCCTCAACCTCGACTCCGGACAATGCAGATGGTATCGCTACAGTGGAGGATGCAACTGTCAGGCTCACCTTTGAATCTATAGCTATCACGGGAATTTCGAGGAGTCCCCTTACAGCCTCGGCTGGGAAGTGTGCTACAGGGTCTGAGGCGATTATAAGGGCTGCATCTACATCCCTGTTCGCAAGGAGTTCCACGGCCGTGGTGATTGAGGCATTATGCCTAGGATATCCTCTCATGTAGTCTACTCCAAACGCGTAGCCGGTGGTCCACAGGCTGGTCTGACATGCTCCAGAAACATTGTAGTGTCCCCTTAAGGGTTGGAGTGCAAACTTTGTCCATTCGTTCAAGTCTTGAACCAGCCTTACAAGGGCTTCGATTAAGAGTTCTTTCCCGGTGGTCATAGTTGCCCCGACTCCAAAGTATAAAACTCCGAACCTGCAGGATCTCATCATGTCAGCAAGCTTGTATATCTCCTCCACAGGAACCCCGGCAACCTGGTCTCTCTCGATCTCGTAATCTCTGATTGCCATTCTCAGTGCTGTGATGAGGTTATAGTCGCCGCCAGGCTGAACCCTCAGGTGCAGATCAGCGGTCCTAGCGGTGAGGGTTTCCCTCACGTCGACAACGACAACCTTCCTATCGCTCCTAGACTTAATC
>Ga0164310_10000505_pt1 | contig 20835 bp, 50 predicted proteins | sample GuaBasSedimGuay1_FD_121795 | JGI IMG/M metagenome (GOLD analysis project Ga0164310, IMG submission 121795) | Subseafloor sediment microbial communities from Guaymas Basin, Gulf of California, Mexico - Guay1, Core 4569-9, 0-3 cm | ecosystem: Environmental > Aquatic > Marine > Hydrothermal vents... | reverse complement strand
AGATAGAAAAAAAGAAATAAAAAAAATAATAAAAGACATGTAAAAAGGAAAAATCATAAATGAAGTATTAAAAACAATACATGATAAATATTATATATTTAGACCCTGCAACAACTGTCTAAGAAGGATTATAAGAAAGGGGTATGAAATAATAGAAAGATATGCTGAAGAGTTTATCAATGAATCTTTTGGTATTTTCATGGATAATACAGAAAATGAGTTAAAGATGGCAAATATAAATATAAAATTCAAAACAACAGTAAAAGACATAATGAATTTCATAGAAGTAATTAAACTTGTGAGTGATGAAGTGATTTTAAAAATCAATCGCAACGACCCTGATAAAGGCATAAATGCAACAATGGAATGTTTAACTGTAGACCCTGCACATGTGAGTATGGTTTATATAGAGCTATTGCCAGATGAAAATCTCTTATCAGAACTTGAGTATGTCGATTTTGCAATAGACACCGACAGATTGAAAAGCTTTCTAAAAGTATTGGATAATAAGGATTACATTGTTATAGAAAAGATATGTGATGATGACATATATATCAAATGCAATGAATGAGAAAAGAAAATTGCATTGCTTGATAAAGATGTAATATTAAAGACAAAATTACGAAAATTGAACCTAAAAGCAAGTGTAACAATAAAGACAGATAAACTATTGAAGGCATTAACTGCTATTAATACAATTGCTGACAATTTCATAATAAAAACATATGGGAATGAAGCAGTAGTAATCGAAGGAGAAAGCGATATTGAAAACATTCAAGCAAAATTCAAAAAGGGAGATGTCGAAATAGAAAGCGATGAAAATCATAGAGCGATGTATCCATTAGAATACATGATACCTTTTGCAAAATTGATGAAAAAATTAAAGGTAGATGAAATAGTGATTCAATATGCAACAGATTATCCAATGAAAGTAACATTCCAGATAGCAGGATTGCTTAAAGGTTATTATTTGCTTGCTCCAAAAATAGAGGAGGGATAACCATGCCAGATAAAGAAGATGTATTCCTAATGAGCCTGTTTGCTCATATAAAGGCAAGGAGCGAGAAGGAAGCAATAGAGATAGCTAAGAAAATTGAGGAGAAAATAAACAATGATAAAGAGCTGGCGAAATACTTAGAGGCTTTTTATGCCATTGATGAAGAGGATTTGATATTCAGGGAAAGCGAGGAAAAGCCAGATTTGAGCTATATAATGTAGGAGTGATAAGATGATATGGCAAATGGTGGGATATTATGGGAGTATTCCTGCAATATGCGAAGAATGTAATAAGCTTACATATACCTTAATGGATGGAAAATGTTATCCTTGCTGGAAAAGAGAACAATGAGACCCAACATTGATTTCTCAAAAATCAACCCTCTTTCCTTCGCTTTTTTTGGTTTATACTTTATATTTATTTCAATGGCTATACACGAATTTGGACATGCAATAGCGTTATATATGCTCGGAAAACATGAATATACAATATATTTTTCATTATTCTATGCTTATACAGCATGCGATTTTGATTCGCTCAGCCTGTGGCAAATCTTTTTTGTCGGGTGCTTCGGTGGCGTGTTTTCATCTATATTTTGTTATATAATGTATAAAATAATCAATAATTACGAAGCTAAAATAGCAATGTTGTCTTTATGCGTAATACAACTAATATACGGTATAATAGAAGGGTTTGTAGCTATATCAGGATATTTGTAAACAGGATAAACTTTTACACTAAGCATATTAAATATAAAGAAAACTTTATAAATTAAATCTTGATTATGGGATTGGAGGGACAAAAATGAAGGTTGTAAGTCAGATAGGAAACATAAACAAATGGGAGAATTTTTTATTAATACAAAAAATATTGTCTAATAACAAACTGTGTTGTGATGATTATTTTATAATTAAAACAACATTTATCAAAAAACAGGGATATAAATACAAAACAGTAGTAGAACGGGAAATTTATGTAGCTATGATATGTCCTTACTTAGGCTTTTATCCAAGACTTTTAGCTCCACACGAAAGACAGCAAGAAATCAAAAAATATGGATATTCCTTTGAATTTGCAGAAAGATGTTCAGTAGATGAAAATAAAGAAATGAAAAAGGATAAATGTCTTAAAATTTGGAATGGTAAACCAAATTATATACCAGCTATCATTTATCAAAAAGATAGAGAATATAAAATTCTATTGGAGGGATAAAAATGAATAAGGAGTATATATTAAAAAGGTTAAAAGAGATGTTAGTGAAAACTGATGATTTAATTAAAGAAATGAACGAATTTAATGAGGAGCTTATTGAACAACACAATCCAGATGGTTCGGTTAAAATTAAAGAAGTAAAAGATGAAAACTACAAGTTCTATGATGATATGTTTGGAGAGTATTACCTTGTGAATATAGCAGGAATCGCCTATATGCATCTTGCCTCTACAAGAAACCATATTGCTTGGGCAAAAAGTATTCTTGAAGCACTAATAGATAGTTTGGAAAACAATAAGAGGATACAGGAATGCCTAAAAGAAAGAGGATGGAAGATAACATAATACATATGTAAAGTTTTAAAGAAAACTTTATAAATTCCTTCCGTATTACTATTATATGCCAAAGAAAAGGATAGAATCGGTAAAGTATATCAATTTTTGGGCAAGTCAGAAGTTCTATGAATTACTGCTGGATATAAAGAAAAAGGGAATACCCTACAAGAGGTTCATTGTTGCATCTGTGGAATATGTTTTTGATAAATGGAGAAAGGGAGAATTAGATGTTAAAAAGGTAGACAAGAAAAAATGGAAAGTAGTTGAAAATGCACAGGAAAAACCAGAAATAGAGAAAAAAGAGACTCAGCATAGACCAAGCAGGAAAAGGAGACCTAAAAAGAGAGAGGAGGAAAAGCCAGAGCCAGAAGTAAAGGAAGAAACAAAAGAGGGAGCAGAAGAATCGGAAATAAAAATAGAAGAGGAAGTAGAGGAAAAGCCAGCAATAGTTGAAAGATACACAAATGAAGAGATAGAAAAATTCAAGCCAAAAGTAATCGAATTTTTGAAGGAGCAGGGAGGAGCAACAGACATAGACACATTGAGCAAACATTTAGAGAGGAGCAAAAGCTGGTTAACATGGTTATTGAGCAATCTCATGCTTGATGAAATTGTTGTTGTGAAAGGAAAGGAAGTGGTGTTGAAAGGAGGGATGAAAAATGTTGATTAAAATACATATGCCAGATAAAGTGTATAAAAAATATAACAAATCAATCGTTAATATTTTTAAACAGCTAACAGAACTTGACGACAAGGTAGAAATAATGGTTACGGATAAAGAAAATATATATCATTGTAATAAGTGTGGCGAAAAAAATTACTTCCAACCAAAATATTGTATAGTGTGTGGCGAGGAATTAAAATGATATTAATCAAGATAGAATGGATAATACTCTTAACTCTATACTTCATTGTCGTTCATGAGTTAATGCATATTTATACTGCCAGAGCATTAGGAGTGAAGGCAAAGGTTTACTTCAAATGGTGGTGCATATATGTTTACTTGCAGGGGTTTTCTGGAAAGAAGTATAGAGAGCTAACGAGAGAGGAGCGAAAGAGGTATGCAATCATAGCAACAACGCCATATCTGATATTTATTCCATTTTTCGCATTTTTATTGGTGATTGCAGGAGACCCCTTCATGTTTTACTATTCAGTAGCGATGCTTTTTGTTAATCTTGTAAATCTACCGTTAGAATGGGCAGTAAAGTAGTATTTTGTATGGCAATCGTAAGGCTTATATACTCATTTTGTATTACTATATTGGGTATTGGAGGGATAAAATGAAGAAATATATAGATATGATAAGGGAAATAGAAGAATTACCTCTAAGTAAACTTAAAGAGCTTGCAAAACTACTTTTTGGAGACAACATAGTTATGGTATACAATGGCATAAAGGATTATGGATGGTGCTTCGAATGCAATAAGGAAGTTTATACACACAATGAAACAGAACACTACCACGATGCTAAAAGAAAAGGGATAATAGGATTGGTATACTTCTATGTGAAAGATGTGAGGGAAATCAGTGGAACGGGTTTAGCAACAGCAATAACAAGCGGGATGAAGGCAATAGAGAAGGAGGCGATGCAATGATGCCATTGGATATTTTTGAAAGGAAATTGAGCCTGCTTAGAGATGTAGCAAAGGATATTAGGGAAACCAGCAAAAAAGTAAATGCCATCGATGTTGATGTGAACATATCAACAAATCTAAATGCAACATTTTACATAGTATTGGAAAGAGAGGAAGTATTACTTGAAAAAGAAGTTTGTTTTGATTTAAACTTCGATAGAAGCTCACTAAGATTCTGGCTAATAGGAACTAAATACAGCTACAACAAGAGTTTTCCATTGAATGGCAAAGTAGTATCAAAAATAGGAGACATTGTCCTGAGATATGCCGAGAAATTCAACAATGATGATGGCTTGGAAATAGTAGTTGAAGATTTGCTGGAGGGATAAAAAATGATGGTGATTCCAATAGCTGTAAATAAAGTTGAAATTGAGTTTGAGGATGGAATAACCATAGAAATTTATGAAGTAGATACTGGACATAAAATAATACTACCAAAAGATATGAGATTGGAACAACATATTTCAGAATACATGTATAGAATAGTAAGGAGGGATGAAAATGAAGAGGGCAAATAGATTAAAGGTTTTGAACGAAGAAATATCTAAAATTAATAAAGAACAGCTTATGGAGAATATAAAAAAGCTAAATGAAAAACTCAACGAATTAAAAGCAAAAGAGGATACTGTTAAAAAACCATTCTTAGACAAAATAGAACAATTGAAAAAACAAATAGAAAAACTTGAAAAAGAAATGGACGATGCTGTTTTATCCATTAGACATGAAATCACAAAAATTTGCGATAAAGCAAGGGATATAAAATATGAGTTATTAAAAAGAGAAAGACTGTTAAACGAAAAAAGATACCTTGAATTTCTTGAGCAAATCAAAAACTTAGTAGACAATGGATGGATTATTTATAGAATAGATATGGCAACACATGGTTATGAATATCATGAATACGAACTCGGAGAATTAATAGGGATATCATCAAATTGGAATACACCCAGCACAATAACTGATATAAAGCTTTCTGAAAAAACATTTAAAATAAAATCGGAAATAGCAAAAAATTATAGAACATTATCTCTTGGAAAATCATACAATTATCCGAGATATTGCACGGTTGTTCTTCTCACAGGGATTAAACCAAAAAATGCATTAGCATCATCCATTAAATGCGATTGCGAAAAGACATTGGCAAGAGGCATAAAAGTTCCATCATATGCAGTTGCAAAGAAAAAATGTCCAATATGCGAAAAAGAGTATTACTATGAGTGCGAAAATTGTGGTAAAGTCATTTATCCAGAACCTCAATGCGAGCATAAGGACATGATAAAGGAGGATGAAATAAAAGAAAAAATACTGTCATGGGAAGAGGAAACAAAAGGATTTTTGAATATAAACAAACTATTTGAGGAGGACTGGTAAAATGCAGAATAACAACCTTTTCTCGGAATATATCGGCGGTGGCGAAAGGGGTTGCGGAAGGCGTATCCCCGATGCATTATATCTTTCAGTAGCAACATCGCCAACAGGAAAACCAATAGAAGCATTTGTCATTGACCCTCCAATACCCTACAACAAATTCCATCGTAGCCCACTATTTGTGTGGAATAACAAGACAGGAGCTTTCGATGTCGTTATGTATGTAGGAAAACAACATTATCCGATGCCATGGGATTTCCTTGAGGAAGCACGATGGATGGGAATAAGCAAGAGAATACCAAAAAACATTGATTTTGAAAAGATAACTCCATACAAAAGCAGATTGATACTTGTGCATAAGAATGTCATTCCAGAGTTTAATTATTCAGTAGAGAAAACACTGTGGCTGACAGAATGGTGTTCAAATAAACACATTCCATGCACTTTTGCATTGCGAGATTTGGGAGTATTTGTAAACAATAAAAAGCATGAAGTCGAATATTGCAGGAATAAGGCAATTATAACCACGCCAAGTGTTCAGTATGCGGTTCACTATCCAATACTGCCAGAAAACACGGTAAAGAACGGAAAACTGCTGTTTGATAAATCAATAATAAAATACAAGCCAGGAATTTTCGCTATCTTTTTGATTTCGCATCTTGAGTATGTATCTCCAGAGTTGAAAGTGCCAAAGGATTTGATGAAGAAGGCGGAAAAAGCAGGAATAAACATAAAGGTGATGAAGGAATGAGGACAGATGCATGGAAAATAATAATGATTATCGTGGCTGTCGCCTGCCTTGCGGGAGCAGGAGGATTGCTCTATTTTGGCAGAGACGAGCCAATATTTGAAACATATGTGCATATAGAAGGAACAAACGAAACATTTTATATTTACAAATCTGGGAACATAGCTGGCTCTGTTGGATTCATAGAAGGATACATGGAGGGCATTTGCTCAAGATTCAATGCAACATACAATCTGACAAAAAACATCAGGCAGGACAGGGTGAAATATGTTTATACCGTAAACATAACAGAAGAAAGAGTTAATGAGTTTATAAATCTGTTGTGGCAGATTAAAAATTATGGATATGGGATAAGGGAGGTTGAGAGAAAATGAGAAAAATCAAATTTAGAGGAAAAAGAAAAGATAATAGGGAATGGGTATTTGGCAGTCTGTTTATAGAATTTGAAATAGAGTTAAAAAGAGAAAGAGTATTTATTCTTACAGATAAAACAAGATATTTCAGAAGAATGAATTTCACAGATAATCTCATTAAGTTTGGAATCTATGAAGTTATTCCTGAAACTGTGGGGCAGTATATAAACGATACAAGGGATAAAAACGGAATGCCATTATTCGAAGGAGATATAGTAAGAATGACTGATTGCTTTGAAAATGAGTGGCTAACTGTTGTGGAATATCATAATGGAGCTTTTCTTTTAGTTACAAAGAAAGTTATAAAGTATCTTTATCCGCCAAATGCAACATTTCCATCAACAGTTCCAGCTAATAAAATTCCAGTATTTTATGCAGAACAGCAAGGAGAAGTTATTGGTAATATTCATGATAATCCTGAATTATTAGAGAATAAGGAGGTTGATGAAAAATGAAAGATGAAACTAAAATAAAGATAGTAACAATTGCCTTTATATTAGCAATATCTTTAGGTATTCTGACCATTAAATATAAAACAAAAGTGTGTGATGAACTGTGGCAACAAGGATATAACGATGCTTTCAAAAATGGGTCAGCTATTTTATATTCATGGGATGACAATATATTCAATTTTAGCGATGTTATAAATGAACAAGGGAAGGTAACAAACGAAACTACTGTTATGCACAATTTAACATTACAAAATATAGAAAAAGATGATTTTTACTTAAGATTTTCAGTAACAATCAATTCTGATATATTGTTTAATGAGTGGAAATACTTTAACATATCAATAAACAATGAAACATTATATGGAAAAACCAAAAGTAAAACATTTGTATATCAAAGTGCAGACTCTTACATTTGTGGCAATGAAACAAAGCAGTTCACAATAAAAGTAACATTTTTTGAGTCGCCGACAGCAACGATACTTGATGGACAGAAATTTTTGTGTTATTTGAATGTTCATACTTGGAAAGATAAGTTGCTGGTTAAAATTCCATTCTGGATATATACATAGGAGGGATAAAATGAATGAAAAATATGAGATAATATGTTTGGAAAAGCTGGTGTTTGCGGATGGCAAGCCAGATGAAAAACTTGTGCATAGCATAACAACATACGGTCAGTTAAAGCCAATCGATGTAAAGCCACTTGATAATGGCAAATACTTCGTGATAGACGGAAATAGGCGTTGCAGAGCCATAAAAAAGGCAAAAGAAGAGGGTTTGCACGATGGTAAAGTGAAATGTATTGTCGTGAAAGAAAACGATGAATATGACCATTTACGACAGCTTCTCAGCAATTTAGTGCGAAGCCCAAACCCAATGCTTGAAGCAAAGGCAATGAAAGTATTGATAGATAAATACGGGTATACAGCAAAAGATATACAGAAGATTTTGGGGTTGTCGCCATCGCAGGTAAGCCAGAGATTGGGACTGCTGAAGTTGCCAGAAGTGTTGCAAAAAGCGGTAGAAGAAGGCAGTTTGAAATTCAGAATTGCAAGAATGATTGTATCGTTAAATGAAGACAAGCAGAAAAAACTTGCAGAAATGTTTGAGCAAGAAGGAAAGCTGACAGAGAAAGATGTTACCATGGTAAAAAGAGAGCAAAGGCATGAGGAAATAAATGTTGAAGCAATAGAATTGCCAGAAAGCTTTAGGAGAAAGGATGAAGTTGTGATTACGAAGTGCATAGGATGCGAACAGCAAGTGAATGTAATACTGAATGGAGGAGAAGTGAAAGGAGTGCTTTGCCATAAGTGTTTGGAAGAGGAGGGATGAAAATGGAAAACATAGGAAATGCAATACTGATTATAGGCTCTTTTGCTTTAGCAATAATATATAAGGATTCAATATCTCTGTTGGAATGGATATTATTAGCTTTATGTTTCGTATGGGGACTTTTGACATGGAAAATAACCGATTCTGAAATTAACAGGCTTACAAAGGAGAAAATGAAAAAAGAAATAGAATATTTAGTATTGAAAATAGAAAGGCTTAGGAGGGTAACAAAATGATGGAGATATGGACTCATTTAAAGTGGAATGATGGAGGTAGATGAAGATGAAAATAAAGGCAGATGTTAAAGATTTAAAAAGCATGTTTGAAAAGATATATCCATTCGAAAGTGGGGGATGGAATAACGAAATACCTGTTATACTCAGCAATGGATATTTTACAATAAAATATGTAGACCCAGCACATGTAGCAATGTGCATTTCACATCTGAAAATCAAGGGATATAGAAAATCAGAGCCAATCATTTTTTCAGTTGATGCTGAAGATGTTTATGATGTTCTAAAACATATACCATATCCAAAGAAAAAAGGCATATCCGATAGTCACCCAGAGCGTGTTGTCAACATTAGCATAAATGTAAATGAAAGCATAACATTTTCACATCCTGCTTTGGAATATACGACAGCAATAAAATCCGAGAAAGAAATGGAGGTTGGAATACCAAAAGTTCCAACATTACCAAGACCAGAAGCAGTAGCAACAATTAACACCAAGCAACTAATGTTGTTTTTGAAGATAGCAAATAAATTCACTGACCATATGGTATTTGTAGCGGACAAAAGAAGGAATAAATTATATGCTGAGTTTATGGGAGATACAAACTGGGCTAAGACGGATTTAACTTATTCTCTTGGAGGGATTGAGGGAATTTCCCTGAAGTTCAACAAGGTAGAAGGAAAATATACCAGCAAGGTCAGGGCATTATTTCCTCTGGATTACATGATAGATATTGTAAAACACATAAAAGCACCAATTATCGAAATAGAATTAAAAACTGATTATCCACTAAAAGTCAATTGGGAGGAAAGTCCGAGATTAAGCGGATATTATTTGTTAGCACCAAGAATAGAGTGTGAGTGGTAAAATGAAGGTAATGAAGGAAAAGTATGGGAAAAACATAGTCGTGGTATGGAGGGATGATGAAGATGAGAGAGATTAAAATTAGATATATATTTAGAAATGAGGAAACAGGAAAGTTAATTAAAAAGATATTTACAATAGAAGAGTTAGAAAAAGGAATAAAACTACCTTTATTTCATGATATATACTTTAATAAAAAGTGGACAATTGAAGCAAGAAATTTATATATAGAACTGAAAGATAAGAACGGAAAAGATATTTACGAAAAGGATGTGGTGAAAATTGATGAATACACAGGATATTATATTGTTAAATATGAAAATGGAGCTTATAAATTACATCATTATAAAAATGAAGCATGGTGGCATTGGTTACACACACATTCTATTTTTAGAGATAGAGTAAAAGATATAGAAGTCATTGGCAATGTGTATGAGCATAAGCATTTATTGGAGGATGATGAAAAATGATTGAGGAAAAAACCACAATAAGGATACCAAAAGAACTGGAAGAAGCTATACAGGAGATTTGCAAAAAGAGAGGATACAAAACAAAGAGCGAGTTCATAAGAAGTGCGATAAGAGAAAAAATCGATAGAGAGAAAAAGCTTATAAACGAAATGGAAAGGAGTGGTAATTTAAATAATAAAGGAGGAAATAAGAATGATGGATGAAAAAGCTGTATTGAGTAGGTTGGGATTTAAGCATAACGAGGAAAAGAATTACTTTTACAAAGCAATCATTCCAAGCGGAGACCCAAGAGGAAGCAGATATGTTTTGTATTATAGAGATGGCGAGTTCTGGACACAGCCAAAGATGAAAAAGGAGAGTGTTGAATATCTTGGCGAGGTTTTGTTATTCAGAAAGCACATGGAAGGGGAGATTGACATATTTGGATTGGATTTATCACAGCCGATTCCATTGAAAGTTGATGGCATACAACGCATTGCTGAACTTTCCCTGACTCCAGAAGAGGCAGAAAAAATGTTTGCAGAAAAGCCTAAAAAGGAAGAAAAACAGGTAAAAGAAGAGAAGAAGGAAGAGAAAGCAGAGGATGTTGACCACTTTGCAATAATACAGAAGCTCACGGGATACGATATTTTTGAGATATTCAGCGATAGCGGAACGGGAAAAAGTAAAATCGTGATTGAGATTGCGAGAAATGCAATAAAACACAATCACAAAACATTCTTTTATGATACTGAGGGCAATATAACTGAAGAGGAAGCAAAGGCATTTGGCAACAACTACAGGTATGACCCCACGATGGAAGGATTGCTTAATTTCAAATTTCCAGATTGGATTGATTTGCTAATAATTGATAGCGTTACATATCCATTCTGGATTCAGTTTGCATCTATGAATCTTAAGCAGAGGGGAGAAGCACTGCTGAGCCTGCATGCATTTCTTGGAAAACTGAAGGCATGGTGCGTGAAGAATAAGAAGGTTGCAATAATAGTAAGCCAGGCAACATCAGAATTAGGAGCAGAAAACGAGGAAAAAAGAAAGCCTTGGGGAGGAAAGGCTTTTCATATTGCAAAGGAGATTGTCAAGCCAGAACTGATATATTCAGAGCCAAATGAAACATTTGTGAAAATGGTTGCCTACAGAATGAGGAGATATGGCAGAGGATTTGAGCTTGCAGATGTGATAATAAACAACAGGGGGGTGTATATAAAATGGAAGATAAAACTATAAAAATAAGATTCAAGAATGGAAATACAGCATATACATATGATGGCATTCATTCATGTCTAAAAATAGTTAAAGTCAGAAAAGCCCACGAATGTTGTGAGTGCGGAAGAATAATCAAAAAAGGAGAGCAAGCACTATTTCATAAATATCATGAAAATCCTTATGCTGGAGTATATGGTTATCTCATTGAATATTGGTGTAATAATTGTTTTGAAATTATAAAGGAGGGATGAAGATGAAAGATGAATGGAGTTTGAAAGGAAGGTTAGTATATTATGTCATCAACAAGGAGGATGGAAGGAAAGGACACATAGAAGAAAAGGATTTTGATAGTAAAAAGTGGGAAAAAATATTTTCTTTATACTCAAGAGGAGACATTGAAATACTTCGTCAAAAACTGATTGAAGACTTAGAAAAAAGAAGAAATGTATTGAAAGGAAAAATAGAGAGCTTTTTATTAGATTATATGACTACTGACTCAAAATATAAATATTCAATTGATGACTTAATGAGAACTATTTTACCTTTTATTCATGAAGAATTTATGAAACTTGAAGAAGCAATAAACAAAAGGTTTGGCATTGAGGAGGAAGGAGGAGATAGCAATGAAGTTGGTTAGGGGTCGCCTCCTCTTTCGCATGCAGGTTTTGGCTCACTACCCCTACATGACCGCAGAGCCTCCTATTCCTTCCTCCAATATGAAGGAGAGTGATGAAAATGGCAATAAGAGAAGAGTATGATATAAACGAAATCATAAGCAGTTTATTCATCAACCCAGCAGAAGCAAACGGAGAATGGGAGAAGGTGAAGAAGTTTATCGAGAATACGCTTGAGAATTTGCCTTACAGAAATACTGGGAGGTTGAGAGACAAAATAATGTCAGCCAAGATGATATTTTACGAAAAGAAGGCTGAGGAAATCATAGATTACTTTGTAAGCAAAAACAACAGCGGAACAGTGAAAGTAACAACAAACCGCTTGATGATTGAGTTCAGGAGAAGAAACATATTTCTTTCAAGACCGCAGGCAGGGCAGGCGATGAAGAGAATTTATCAAAAACATAAGGATATAATAAAAAGAGTGGGTAAAGGAAGATATATCATATTTGCTGAAAAATGGAGGGATAGAAATGGAGGAAATAAACAAATTGACTGAGGAGATAAAAAGACACAACAAGGAAAAGGAAAGGCAGGATAAAATAAAGAATATCATCTTATTTCTAATATTTTTGGCATTGATATTGAGATTTGTCATTCCAGTTCCGTGTCCATGCCCGCCACCCGCCACATACGATGTGGAGAAATGGGTGTATGATGAGGACGGACATCCTCTTGTAGGAGCGGTTGTAAAGCTGGCATACGATTCAGATGGAGAGGAGATATATGCAACAGCAATAACAAACCATCATGGCAAGGCAGTGTTCCACCATGTTCCATACGGAACATATTACCTGAATGTGAGCTACTGCTACAATGGCGAATGGTATTATGGAGAGGAGGATTGGGAGGAAATAGTTGTAGATGCGGATGTGAGTATTGAAAACTATTTGCCAGGTCTCCACATCGGTGAATTGGGTGGCGAGTATATTTGCTTTGATATGATAAATAACACTCTCCACATAGTAGGAAATGTCAGCGACATTTGGCTCACATTGGGGTTGTGGATGGACAGCATTATTGAGCATATGCTTGTGAAAAATGATTTGCCTGTTGTTGTTAGGTTCACTGTATTTAAGTTAATATTTGGAGAAATACCGTTTAGGTTTGAAAACCATAAGTGGGTGATAGGAGGAATAAAATGAAGAAGAAAATAGTTAATATAAAAGATAAAAAAGATATAGAGAAAAGAATAAGAAAATTGGGATTTGAAAACGAAGAAACAGTAAAAGCGTTAACAAACATAGTATGCTATATATTTGGCATTATAGAGGAGCTTCCAGAGGAAGAGAAGAAGAGATGGCAGGAATTGAACATCATGGAGGGAGACAAAGTTTTGATAGATGATTCAGAAATGTATCAGGATGAAGAATGGATTGGTATAACCGCTGTGGAAATTGTTCTGTTTGGTTTGACATGGGAAGGAAAGGTCGAGAGGGTGGTAGATGAAGATGAACGACATAATGAGAGCATTTGAAATAATGGACAGATGGCACAAGGAGATAGAGGAGAACTGCAAATACAAGCAGGAGCGGGAAGAAATCAGCATACCACCGCTACTGCCAGAATGCAAACTAACTGGAGGAGTATGCGACTTCAACGAATGCCCAAGAGTGAAGGAGATAATGGAGGAGTAAAAATGTTTGAAGAATTGAAAGGAAAAAGGGTAAAATGGGTTGAAGCAATGCTGATGTCTATATTTGCTGTATCTTTGGCAGGATTGGGAGTGGAGTTTGGAGATGGAAGGTTATGCCTGCTGGGGCTGTTTCTGTTGATTCCAGCATTGCTGTTGATGCTGTTAAGGATGCCAAAGTCTCCAAAATTGCTGGCGATACTTGTTGTTGCATGGGTGCTGTGTGCGTATATCTCAGAAGTAATGTTTGCCTTGTCCGTAACTCTTGGAATTGCATATATTGTGTTTGTGCTGTTTAAGGGGGTGATGGGTTGATTCTGCTTGTGATGTCAATATTAACATTCATTGTTTCAATATGGCTCGCATACAGAAATAGCGATAAGTTTGATGTGTTTGCAGGAATATTTGGCATGATATACTCCTTGATTGGTATGACTGTATGGATAATAGAGGAATTTGTGAAAAGCATAGGAGGATAAGATGTATACAAGGGTAGAATGTGTTGGATGCGGATACGAGTATACAGTAGTTGGAGACCCAAGAGACAACATGCTCTATGCGTTCTGCCCGCACTGCGGATGCCCATTCTATGTAATAGTAGAAGGAGGTAGTTAAGAATGATTAAGGGCATTGAAAAACTTCCAGAGCGAATAAAGCAACACATCCTTGAGGTAGTGAGGCGAGAATTTACACCGCCAGATGACAGAATATGGGTTACTGAGATTCTATATTGCCTGCGAAAAGCATGGTTCAGAAGGAAAATGCCCAAGCCAATTGACTTGCACTCAGCGTGGCATCTTTACCGTGGTATAATCTTCCACAACATATGGGAAGGATTGTATGAGGATACAGAAAAGAAAATAGAGATTCCAATATGGGATACAGGAGCGGTTCTTGTCGCCAAGTATGATTTTATTGACAATGATACAATATATGATTTAAAATGGGTTGCAGATAGTTATGAAAAGTTTTTAGTAGAAAGAGGAGCAAGCAAAGCTCACAAAGACCAAGTGCAAATTTATCTGCATGCAAAAGGAATGAAGAAGGGTGCATTGATATATCTTATGAGCAAAAGTGTAAAAATATTTGAATTTGAGCTTGAGGATGACTTCGATATAAATGAATTTTTGAAGAGAGCATTGATTTTATGGGATGCCCTGCGGGAGAACAATCCGCCACCGAGAACACCAAATGAGTATGAGTGTCAATACTGTGAGTATAAGGATGAATGTATTAAGATAGAGAAGGAGGGGTAAAAATGACAAATGGTTTAATAGACTGTTTAATAATGTGTTTCCTTATATTCCTTGGGTATATTCTTGTCTATCTTTGTTATATTACATATGGACTCTTGTTTGCTTTACCAGCTTTGATATTTATGATTATATTAACAATTTATTTTGTGATAGGAGGGATAAAATATGGTATTTGATAAATATGGTAGAAAGGTAGAAGTGCCATTTGTGAAAGAGGGTAGATGCACAAATCGTGGGGAATACATCTGCAATCTTGGATACGCCTGCGATGGGTGTCCGTATAATAGTGAGTTGTTATATTTATGTCCAAGTTGCGGTAATGAAGTTTTACTATGGAACACATGGATATTGCCAAATGGAGAAATAATATATATCAGAAGATGGAGATGTAGTGGTTGTTTTCGCATATGGGGAATAGGAACGAAAGCACCAATATTTGTATGGAGGGATGAAAAATGAAATGGGGACATGTTCATGATTGGTTTTTAACAAAATACCCGATGGGAGGATTGGTTTGGGTATGCAAAAAATGCAGGAAAATTAAAAAATTTAATGGATTGAATGATGAAATACTAAAATTAAAATTAAAGGAAAGGAGGATGAAAAAATGAAAATGTTCTACATATTTGATGGAATAGTATACCATCGCTGTGCGGGGCATGGCGTGATGGAGTTTACAACATTCGAGAGTGGAAAAACAGTGGCATTTTGCAGAAGTTGCAAGGAGGAGTTCACGATAGAAGAAATATTGAAAATGATGGATGTGGTGGTATGAAGGTAGCAAGCTTCTTACTTTGGATAGGAGTGTATCTGACAGTTGTTGGAACGATACTGGTAACATTTGGCAAATTGGTAGAAAATGAACCAATTACACAACTATCACTGGGATTAACAATAATAATTGGCATTTTGATTATGGTAATAGGAATATTCTCAGCAGAAATTGTTGTGAATTGGTATGAAAAGAAGTGGGGTGATAGAAGTGGGAGAAGTTAGGCATAACTCGTATAATATGTATCTGGAAAAGATAAGCCACATGCCAGTAAACCAGTGCGAAGTATGCGGGACGATATTCAGAGGAGACAGATGCCCAAAATGCCATCCATATCCAAAAATGGGGAAAATAGTTAAGATAAGGAGGAAGTAAAAATGCCAAAAATAGAAGCATATGAATGGGTATGTTCGATTTGCAAGAAAAAGATAATTGCTGTTAGTAAGGAAACGATAGAGGAGGAGATAAATAAACATTTAGAACGACATAAAAAGGAGTTAGAGGATTTAAAGAGATTTTCAAGAGAGGACTTGAAGATAATAAGTAAGATTTTAATTCATGAAAAGGTCGTTAATTCCTTAAAGAGATTGATGAAAAAATATAATATTACAATAGAAGAGTTGAAGGAAATTTTAGATGAAATGGAATATGTAGATGAAATAGAAAAAGGTGATTAACATGGTGGCGATTTCCTTCAGTGCGAATAAAAAATTTCCTGAAATGATTTTGTCAGGCAGAAAAGACCAGACAATAAGACCATACAATCCAAAGAGATTCGAGCAGATAAAGAGAATTGGCAAGTTGCAGTTATACTGGAAACAAAGAACAAAGGAATGTTACAAAATTGCAGATGCGGAAGTAACGGAAATATTCAGAATACGACTATACTCTGATAACAGGAAGGAAGATGAGTGGCTTGGGGGTAGAAGGATAGTAGGATATATTATTATAGAGGACAAAGACAAATGGAGGAAGGCAACTGATGATGAATGGTGGGGAATAATAAAGAGGGATGGCTTTTCGAATGCCTTAGATTTTTATAATTTCTTTTTGGATAAATACGGTAATGAAGTGTATGATATGGAGTTTATGGTGATAAGATGGAAGTTGAAAAGGGAAAATTAAAGGTTGAAAAAATAAGCAATGAGTTGTATGAAGTATATAGCGATGGCAAGGTATATCAGGTAATAAACACAGAGGGAGTATGGGTATGCACATGCAGGGGTTGGTATTTCAACAACAAGTGCAAGCACATTGAAGCTGTGTTGGAGTTTATTGAAAATGGCTAAGGGAACTGCAACAATCGGGTTGGTTGCATTCGTGGCGAAATGGATGGAGGAAATAAAATGGGAGATAAAAGCTGGAAAAGAGCAGAAAGGATAATTGCCAAAAAACTCGGGGGCAGGCGTGTGCCGATTAGCGGTATCGCCAAAGGTTTCAAGGGCGATGTGGAACACGATTTGCTATTCGTGGAAGTGAAGCATGGCAAGCAGATACCAAAAACAGTGTATGAGTGGTATAAGAAAACAAAGGAGCAGTGTCCAAAAGGAAAGATACCGATTGTTGTGATGAAACCAAAAAACTCTAAAAAGAACTTCGTGTTGATTGAATTGGATGATTTGATAAAACTGATGGAGGAAAAGAAATGAATCTCGAAGAATACAGCAAATTTATAGAGGAACATGGCTATTATGAGGAAAAGGAAGCTGTTAGAGTAGTCAGAAAGATACTCGATTATCATATAAATTATAACTATACTGAATACGACAGCTATGAGTTATATCCCAGATTTATATTCAGTGGGGATAGAGAAAAAATAGAGATGGATTTATTGATTATTTTGAGGCATCCTAAAAAGAGATATGAAAGAAAAATAGGTGTTGAGTTCAAAGAAACAGATATGCGAAAAGTTTTATCGCAGGCAATTACAAGAAGGAAGTATGTTGATTACATGTATGTTGCAACAAAGAATGTGTTCTTAACATACAAGGAAATATTAATAATGTGCTTCTTTGGATTGGGATGGATTATATGGGAAGAGGGTTTTGCAAAAATGATATTTCCAGCAAGATATACAACAACAGATTACATATTTGAGGATATAATAAATAGTATATTAAGGATGAAACTTGAGGAGAAAAAAGAGGAAATAAAGGAAGAAATAGATAAAATTGTAAAACTTGATGAGTTTATAAAGGAGGAATGAAAATGTGCGGAAACTGGCTGTTGCGGTTGATGTTGCGACCTTTTGCGGGCTTGGCTAAAAAAGTAGAAGAAATAGATTATCCAGAAGTGTGGGAGGAGTTTGAGGAGGGTTGATTTACCATGGTAAACATCTACATGGAAGTTGCAAAATATATGAAAAGGGCTGTGATGATGGGATGCACAAATGAGGAAGTGCTGAAAAGGAGAGCATACATGCACGCACTACACATGCTTGACGGAAGGAATGTGGACAGAGAAATGCTGAAAAGAATCAGAAGGTGGACAAACTGCTTGATTATGATAATGAGAGAGGAAGTGAGACAGCCAGGAGAACCGTTTGAAAGAATAACGCTGGAAGTGGTGCGGGAGCGGATGGCGAGAAAATGATTGATGAAATCCCAATAACGGTAAGAGCTAAAGGCAAGTTGGGTGGCGAGGTAATTGGCAATGTTTATGTTACAAGGCGTAAGCCCATTCATATTATGAGAATCACTGGAGGCTCATTTGGAATAAGCGTGGATGTGCTGAAGAAACTGGAGGCAATGGAAGTCGAGTATATAGTGTTCATGTATTTTGGGAAAAGGGAGAGATGTCTGTTTGTGGCGGGCATTGAGGATTATTTAAACAGCGACATAGAATACACGGATGTGGGGCATGACTTGCAGAAGCATGTGAGGCTCAGGGATATGCTGAAAATAGGAAATCTGGAATTGTGGAAGTATGTGGTGAAAGTGCTGAACAATGAGGGGATGGGGAGGCTGAGGGAGGAGTTTGGATGAAAAGGCGTTATAAAAAATGTGTTCTTTGTAATAAGAGATTTTTAGTAAACAACCCATCAAGAAAATATTGTGAAGAATGTCGTAGAATGATTAAATCTACAAAATCTGGTATATATCATAATATCGCAGGCATAAGAAAAGAATTGTGGTCTTTGTTGGATGAAGGATTGTATTATGCGGTGAAAAAATTTGCTGGTGAAATGCTTGAGGAGGAAGGAGAAGAATTTACAAAAAAGGTTCTTGGGGAAAAACTTTATAAAATTATTTTTGAAGTGTATGATTAAATATATTTTATTGGTCCGCATATATATAGTGGATTAACTATTCGTTGGCTCGCATTGTTTTATTGATTAATCGAGCTATGGCTCGCAACCTTATCATGAATATATTTCTAATGGCTCGCATGGGAAATATGGACAGCTTCCTCATGGCTCGCACCGATAGGATGATAACGACTACCACTATGGCTCGCATCCGTATCCTGTGTAATCTTCCTTTGGCTCGCAATAAGAATTGTGATTAGTTTCATACTGGCTCGCATCAATATTCTGTGTAAATGGGCATTGGCTCGCATGATGTTCTTGATTAGGCTCACCATGGCTCGCAACGCAATGCTGATGTGATTATACTTAATTGGCTCGCACATATTTATGATTTATGGCTCAATGGCTCGCAAATTATATTGCGAACATTCTATTTTTGGCTCGCATACATGAAATGAATATTTCCCTCGTGGCTCACAATATTGGATTGGTTCTAATCCTCTCGTGGCGTAGACTGCTCCATTATGAGCTTTGCAGGTGCATAAGCCCTGCGGGGTGGTCTACACACCCCACGACATCAGGGAACATTGCCCTGATGCCTATGTTTACACTTGCATTGAAATCCGCATTTACCACATAATTGTGGCTTTTGCATTTAAAGATAACACCTTTGCGGTAACCTACCGCACCACATATGTGGCATGTTTTTGAAGTATTCTTTGCTGGCACAAGCTTTACTTTTATTCCTTCCCAATTAGATTTATATAAAACATACTTTATAACTTTTCCCCTCACCCAGTTTGCAATTTCTCTATTGTTCTTTTTTGAATTTTTTCCTTTGGCAGGCTTAAGATTTTTGAGATTTTCCATAGCAATCATGGCATTATTTTCTTTAGCAATCTCAACGATTTTCTTGGAAACATTGTGAGCAATCCAGTTGTTTATTCTCCTGATTTTTGCATATAGTTTTTGTATTTGCTTGCTTGTTTTCTGACCTTTAGGAAGCATGGATTTAAGCTTATCTATGCGATACCAAAGCATCCTTATTTTATGCATAAGCTTTCTGTATTTTACAAACTCAACATGGTTTATTTTCCCATTTTTATGAAGTAAAGTAATGACAGCATTATATCTTAACCCCAAATCTACACCAACAACACTATCATATTCTTCCTTTATTTCAACTTCTTTTTTGATTGGAATGACAAAGTAAAAGCATCCATTTCTTCTTACCAACTGAAATGCACCAAATTTGTATTTTCCATTCAAAGCATCCTTAAGAAACTGCTTTTGCATTTCTCCACATTCGATAGGAATGGCAACTCTTTTTCCTCCATTAAGTTTAACTTTGAAGAAAAAATCAAATTCCTTACCATGTTCAAACACACTAATAACACGAGGATAATTCAGATTTACTGTAAATCTATTGATTTTTGGCAAATCAGGATTTTTTCCTTTCTTAACAAGTTTTGCATATGAATTAAAAACAGCAACAACCGTATCTTTAATATCATGAATTGTATTAGACCCAATATCAAACATTTCTCTAATTTGCCTATAGAGTTCACGATGCAAAATGCGTTTTAGGTCTATAGATGTTATTTCACCACAAGCAAGTTTTTCATGAAGAGAGTTTTCTACAATATAGGAATAATAAATTCTTGCTATTGTTTGGTAGGTATTTAAAAAAGTTCTCAAAGCAATATATTTATTGCGATTTATCTTTGGCGAAACTTTCACCATAATGCTTTTTGCAACCTGCACAATAATAAATATGGAGGGATATTTAAACTTAGCTTAGTGGCTCGCAAAATTTGGTTGAATATACGACAGATGGCTCGCATTTTCTATTGAATTAAGCATACATTGGCTCGCAGAGGTATTCTGAATATTACGACAATGGCTCGCATTTAGGAATTGTTTTAGACCATTTCTGGCTCGCATATGAATAGTGAATAATGTTTATTTGGCTTGATAAAAAATGT
>Ga0164310_10000504_pt1 | contig 20884 bp, 19 predicted proteins | sample GuaBasSedimGuay1_FD_121795 | JGI IMG/M metagenome (GOLD analysis project Ga0164310, IMG submission 121795) | Subseafloor sediment microbial communities from Guaymas Basin, Gulf of California, Mexico - Guay1, Core 4569-9, 0-3 cm | ecosystem: Environmental > Aquatic > Marine > Hydrothermal vents... | reverse complement strand
GGAAATTGAGTTATTAGACGATATGATTTCTGCATTAGTCGAGTTGCTTGAAGAAAAGGGAGTTTTGAAATATGAAGAATGGGAAATGAAGATTAAGGAGAAAATAAAAGAGGGTAAAAGTTGAAAAAGCTCGACTAATATCTTAATTTCTTTTTCAAGTTTTCTGGTAATTTTTTAGAACCTTCTTTCACTATCCATTTTGTATTTTCGTCCTTGGAAGCGATATACCTTTGTAAAAATTCGTAAACAACTTTTGGATTCCTTTTTGATATTTCTCTCAAAGCCCAAGCAACAGCTTTTTTAACATCTCTATCTTTTTCCCTCATTAGTTTTTCAATTACTTCTAAACAAAGTTTGACCTCACCCGGCTTAGCCCTTATATAAGGTGCAATAGTTGCCATAGCAAGCCTTCTTATCCATTTATTCTTTGAATTAGTCCATTCTCTAAGCAATAAGAAAACCTCTTCTCTATTTTGTTTCGCTAAATTTACAACAACTCTTAATGCTAAAGTGTCAACAGTTTCCCAATCACTTAAATCGCTTAAAATATCTAGCATAAACTTCTTTGAATTTTCATAATCTCTTTTGGATATCTCTCCTAAAGCATTGATAACTACATGTCTTACTTCTCTTCCTGTAGTTAGGCCATATTCCAATCTTTCAGCATTCTTAAAAGATAGTTTCCAAAGTTTGAGCAATCGTTCAAACTTCCAATATTCTTTAGCAATGAGCTTTCCAAGTTCTTTACCTATAGAGTTCAAAATAGGAGTTTTGACTATTTTGAGCTTTCCAGTTCTTCCCTTTTCCAAGTTTTTTAAAAGTGAGTCTTTAAACTTGGTCAACTCATTTTTCTTCATTAATTCATAAAGCAAGTGTACTATTTTCCTTATCTCCTCTTTCTCCATTTTCATCACAAAATCTTGTATCCTATTTTATATTTTTCACAAAATTATTCTTTACAGCGCATTCTAGCACTGGACATGACACACCTTCTTTTTTAAGAAATTCAACAAGTTTACTTTGCATATTCTGTATTACCTGCCGCACATCCTGAACATATACCTTTTACCTTAAGCACACATACGTCACAGCATATTCCACAGGCACCAATTTGCATCATCCTCTATCATTTCCTTTCAATTTTTAAAGAATTTTCGAGGTACCAACAATAAGTTAACAGAACCTGATTAGGTAAGATTAATAAAACAGTTTTCTAAATACTCATATTTAAGTAGTTTATGAGGGACATATCTTGCCTAAAGCTTTAGTATTGATCAATACTGAAACCGGATTTATGAATGAAGTCCTCAAGGAGCTGAGCAAAATTGAAGAGGTAAAAGAAGCCTATAGTGTATATGGCGTCTACGATATAATTGCAAAAGTTGAAGCCGAAACTATGGATGGTCTCAAGGATATAGTTGCATGGAAAATTAGGAGGATAAGTAATGTCCGTACAACGCTGACTATGATAGTGATCGAAGAAGCACATCCTAGTTAAAAGGGCTCCTGAAGCCATCTATGAGTACGAATAGGTTAAGAAGTCTTTATTTAGTTATAATTGCTTATTATCTCTTTGATCTTTTCTCTTCCATGCACGCTTGTGATATCGAAGGATGCTATGCGTATTCTCCTCCTCCTAACCGTCACTTTCTCACCGGTTATGGGATTAAAGCCGTCTTTCTCAATCTTCCCCCAGTATATTACTGTTCCATACTTTTGCCATTCCTCTGCTTTTTGAATATCGAATCCTTTAAGGGAAAGCTTCTCCATTATGGCTCTTCCCTTTAATCCATAAGCTTCCTTGCTACCTATGATTCTTTGCGCGTAGCTGTTTAGAAAGTTGCGGAAAGCCTCCAAGCATCTCCAGCTGAAGTACTCAACTATCTCGAGGAGCGACTGCACCTTAACTATCCTAGCATCGAAGGAAACTAATCTCTTATAGGAGAAGTTTCTCCTCAAGAAGTTTTGGATATAAGCCGAAGCGTAAGATGGGATTATTGAAATTATCTTCTCGATTCTGCCTCTGAACGGCAAATATTCATCCTTCAAGAATAAGAAGCTCGCTTCATCCGACATTGCATATGCAAGAGAAATGTTTAATCCAGTTGCAGTCATTATCTTCTCTGAAGCCTTAACCATGCCGCGGTGAAATCTTTCATCAAACGGTATCTTCATCCCACACTCGCGAGTAACCCTATGAAAGTTTTTGCCATCGATTCTAACAATAACCGGAGCTCTGGTTGTCTCTTCAGAGTATACTTCCCATCTCCTTAGCTTGGACTCATCGATTCTCAAAAAACAAGGCCTCCTAGTTGATCAACGCTGATGATTATCTATACAAGATGGAATTCAACATATACCAATAAAATCTTCGCTGATACCATGAGAATCAGCCTGATGAAGCCCTCGACACAATAAATCTTTTTAGTTTACTGCGATTTCTATTGATTAGATGGTTCTTGGAGACGTATAGTCTTGTCGTTTATCTTGGGAGTGAATAATTGCTGGGCTGCGAAGAGATTCGTTGAGCCTGAAGAATGGGTTAAAATAGCCGCCACTGAACTTGAAGTTAGCTATGTTCAGTTCTCGTTCGACGTGTTGGATCCTGGAGTTGACACGCTAGCTATAGATCGGATAGTATCCAGAACATTAGACTATTGCTCTGACTATGGAGTTAAAATACATAGCTGCTTCACGGGGCTCGCTGCATATTCTTTCAATCTGCTTCTACACCCAGACTCGGTCATGAGGCAAAAGGCTACTAAATGGTATGAGAAAGCGTTAACCTTAGCTGCTAAGCTCAAAGCAGAAGCCGCTGGAGGATTCCTAGGCGCATTTTCAGTTAGAGATTTCAGAAATAAAGAAAGAAGACATCTTCTATCATCGAGCTTAATCGAGACGCTGAAGTACTTATCACACGTAGGAAAGAAGCATGGGTTGAAGTATTTGTTATGGGAGCCTATGCCTGTCTCAAGAGAACCTCCAGCAACTATAGAAGAGGCTAAGAATCTTCTCTCACGAGTGAATGAAGAATCCGCCATACCGATCAAGCTATGTCTAGATGTTGGACATGTATGCAACCCTCATGCCAAGGATGCTATGAATCAAGATCCCTACATGTGGTTGAAGCTTCTGGGGAAGGACTCTCCATGCATTCATATCCAGCAGACTGATGGGAAAGCAGATAGACACTGGCCATTTACTGAAGAATATAATAAAGTAGGAATTATAGAGGGCGAGAAGGTATTATCAGCCTTAAGAGAAAGTGGAACAGATCCAGTATACTTGTTCCTTGAGGTGATTCATCCCTTCGAATATCCGGATGGACAGGTGATCAAAGAGATTAAGGCAAGCGTGAATTATTGGAAATCATATCTATAGCTTAAAATGGGGATTACTTGGCTTTTTCCCAGAAGTCAAGCGGAGGCTTCATATCCAGAGGCATCGGCGATTTATACCTTCTTCCCCTGAGCCTCTCCTCATGCTCCCTCTTTACGTTCTTCAGCAAGTCTTCATCAGTCATCAAGTCGATGATTGAGGCGGCAGCCGTTTTGGCGGCGAAGATCGGCGACTTATGACCAAGACCAACACCACTCTGGGCAACAGCCTGCCAAGAATGAGCTGGAGTTCCAAGAATCCACGCTGCGGTGCTAAATTCCACAGTGGGAGCCTGCCAGCTGACATCGGCTACATCTGTGCTTCCGTGACTTACTTCGCCTTCCCCCCACGGATCGGGAATCTCATCATCAATTAGCTTATCGACGAGCTTCTCCCATCCAGGTCTCTTTGATCTCCTCAGAGCCTCAATTTTCATCTCCCGCGGAATCGACTTTGCTATCTCTTCTCCAAACTCTATCTCTTCATCACTATACTTTGGAGGTCCTATTGCACGCATATTCTTCACAATGATCTCAGATAATACTCTATTCGGTATCATATTGTAGAGTCCGCCGATGAACCCATGCTTCACCTTGGTCCTAGTCATCTTCGCAGCTCCCTCAGCTATGTCGAGAATCCATCTGTAGATGAACTCGACCTGCTCTCTTTCAGGCGCCCTCACATAGTACCAGCTACGTGCATAGTCAGGCACTATGTTAGGCTGATTCCCACCGCTTTCGATGATATAATGTATCCTAGCATCTTGTATTACATGTTCTCTCAGAAAGTTGACTCCTACATCCATAAGCTCAACCGCGTCCAGAGCGCTTCTGCCCTGGTCAGGCGAGCCCCCCGCATGAGCAGATTTCCCATAGAAATGAAACTTCACCGAGTTAAGTGCGAGGGTACTCTTCAAATCTGCACCATTCATTGTTCCGGGATGATGTCCGATAACAGCATCTACGTCTCTGAAGCATCCATCTCTCACCATGAAGACCTTACCGCTTAGGTTCTCCTCAGCTGGACATCCATAAAACCTAATGGTACCCTTAATGCCATATTTCTCCATGGCATACCTAGTGGCTATTGCAGCGGCTACTCCGCTTGCTCCATAAATGTTATGGCCACATCCATGACCCGGCTTACCTGGCTCTACGGGCTCTTTACGTGGGATCTTCTTTTGTGATAGCCCCGGCAATGCATCATACTCGCCGAGTACCGCTATGACTGGTTTAGAGTTTCCATAGGAAGCTATGAATGCCGTGGGCATGCTGGCTACTTCTCGTTCAACTCTGAATCCATGCTTCTCAAGCTCGCTTATAAGCAGGGATGAAGACTTATGCTCCAATAATCCCAGCTCGGCGAATCTCCATATCTCATCGCTGATCTTCACAATTCTGTCTCTATTACTATCAATCCAGGATATGGCATACTCCTTTTCTGATGACATTTCAATCACGACCTAAATATAATCTCAAAATCTTTTTAATAATCCTAGCTCTAAGGTAGATGTTGACCTCTCCGGAAGATCTGAAATTCTAAGAAGTCTTCGCGAAGCATCTAAATATCATGCGGGTTTCTAATACTTAATAGCATCTTATGTAAATATTAGGTGTTAGTTAAGAAGCTAACAAAAGGTGCTAAGGTATTGAGCTACGAAATGTGGACGGAGAAGTATCGCCCACGTAGCCTCGACGAAATGATAGATCAGGAAGAGATAGTTCAGAGGCTCAAGAGCTTCGTTAAAGAGAAGAATGTTCCCCATTGCATCTTCGCTGGTCCCCCGGGAACTGGAAAGACCACGGCTGCTCTATGTCTAGCTCAGGACTTGTATGGTTCGGGATATCAAGAGCATCTCATGGAGTTGAATGCAAGCGATGAGAGGGGAATAAACGTCATAAGGGAGACGGTGAAGACGTTTGCGCGGACAAAAGCGATGGGGGAGGTTCCATTTAAGATATTGATACTTGACGAAGCTGATAACATGACGAGTGATGCGCAGCAAGCTTTAAGGAGAACCATGGAGCGCTATACCGAAACTGCAAGGTTTATTCTAATAGCAAATTATAGTAGCCGAATAATTGAGCCTATCCAGTCCAGATGCGCTCCATTCAGATTTACTCATCTCCCTGAGGATCAGATAAGAAAGAGGATCGAGTACATTGCTGAACAGGAGGAAGTGACAGTCACCGAGGATGGCATGAAAGCTATAATCGATCTGGGAGGGGGGGATCTCAGAAGAACCATAAATATCCTTCAGACGGCAGCATCTACAGGCAAGCCTATAGATGAAGAGACTGTCTACTCGGTTGTTGGAAGAGCTAACCCCGCCGATGTGAGGGAGATGATGCTCACAGCTCTAAATGGAGACTTCATTAAGGCCAGAGAGAAGCTTAGGGAGCTACTACTCAAATATGGCCTAGCAGGCTCAGATATCCTAGGGCAAATACACAACGAAGTTTTCAGGCTTAGCATTCCGGAGAATTGGAAGGTTAAAATAATTGAGATAATCGGTGAGACGGATTATAGGCTTATGCAGGGCTCGAACGAAGAAATTCAGCTTAGTGCTCTTCTAGCGAAGTTTGTTGAGGCTGGGGAGGAGATTAAGAGGGAAAGCTAGTTGCATGTTCCATGGACCTTTAAGTATAAGCCGAAAACCCTTTCAGAAGTTATAGGAAATGAGGATGCGAAGAAGAAGATTCTTAAGTGGATAAAAGAATGGGATGAAAATCCCCCTGAAAAGAGGGCTCTGCTGATCTATGGTCCCCCGGGAACTGGAAAGACAGTAACAGTTGAAGCTTTAGCTCACGACTTAGACATGGAGCTTGTCCAAAGCAATGCCAGCAACTATAGAACAGCGGATGCCGTTCAAAGATTTGCGGGAAGGGCAAGCCGATATGGAACTCTCTTCGGAAAGAAGAGGCTGATACTCTTCGATGAGATCGATGGGATAACTGGAAGCGCCGATCGTGGAGGCCTCCGCGTAATAACGCAGATAATTAAGAAGACGGATTCCCCGATAATCTTAATCGCTAATGATGCCTATAATCCGCGTTTCTCCACTCTTAGAAAATTCTGTCAGCTTATAAAGTTTAAGAGGCTTAGGAAGACGCAAATAGCTAGGCTGCTCGCTAAGATCTGCACTATGGAAGGAATTCAAGCAGATCCGGAGGCACTTAAGCTTATAGCTGAAAGAGCTAATGGAGATGTGAGAGCGGCTATAAACGATCTTCAAGCATTGGCTGAGGGAAAGAAAAGGCTGACTTTCGATGACGCTGCATGGCTGAGGAGCAGGGATCGTAAAGAAGAGATCTTTAATGTTCTCAGGAGAATCTTCTATGCCGGAAGCGTCAGAAGTGCTTTGAGGGCAGCTCAGGAGACGGATGTAGACTTAGATATGCTTCTGGAATGGATATACGAGAACCTCCCATATCATGTAAAGGATCCGAAGGAGCTGGCGTCTGCGATGGAGATGATCGCACTTGCAGATGTATACCGCGGAAGAATAGCGACAACGCAGAATTGGAGCTTGATGCGGTATTACCTAGATTTCATGACTGCTGGCGTATCGGCTTCATGGAGTAGAAAGTCACATGGGTGGACGCCGTTCCGTTTTCCATCGCGTATAGCAACTATGTCTAGATCTAAGGCGGAACGGGGGATGCTTGGAGAGATAGGGTTAAGGATAGGTAGGAGATGCCATATATCAGCTGATCGCGCCGCAAAAGACGTTATTCCATTTCTTCGGTTAATCTTCCAGATTAATCCGGAGATGAGGAAGGGCTTAGCGAGATGGCTCGGCCTAAATGAGGAGATGGTAAATTACATAATTGGAAAAGACCAGTAAATTAAGGTCTTTTTTCCTTCAAGATTTTTCACGTGCATGTTTAATGATATGGCTTGCCTCTGGAAGTATAAGTTTCTCAAGAGCTAGAGAGGCTGCTTGAGGGGAGCCGGGAAGACAGAATATGGCTTTCCCCCTTGCCACTCCAGCCAGAGTTCTCGTAAGGATTGCGGCTGATCCGACTTCTTCGTAACTTAAAGCCCTAAAGACCTCACCGAATCCGGGCATCTCCTTTTCAAGTAGCGGCTGAACAGCCTCTATCGTAACGTCTCTTGGACTTATTCCAGTTCCGCCTGAAAAGATTACAACGTCAACCCTGCGTGACTTTAGAGCTCTCATCAAAACTCGCTGTATCTGCATCTTATCATCGGGAATTATCCTACGCATAGTTACAGTATGACTATCCTCCTTAAGCATTTTCACGATTAAGTCTCCGGTGGGATCATTGAGCCTTCTAGACTCGAAGAATTCTCTATATCGTGATGTACTACATATGATCACCGCGAATTTTAGACGCTCCGGAGCCTCAGCCTTATGTTCTTCAGTAGTCTTGCTCATAGATTCTTCTTCACCTTCCTAACGACACGTATATCGCTGACTATAGTGTGCGGATATTGTCCCTCGGAATCCTTCTCGTACTGTTTAGTCATATCCCATATTGTGAGCAGGGCAATGGCTGTTGCAACCAGCGCTTCCATCTCTACGCCTGTCTGAGCCCTAGTCTTAACTGTGGATTCAACCTCCATCATGTCAGAAGCAGATACCCTAACATCGACTCTGATATTTGTTAATGGAATTGGATGGCAAAGGGGAATAATGTTGCTCGTGTTCTTTGCTGCTAGTATACCCGCAATCTTAGCAGCGGAGATTGGATCTCCCTTCTCAACTTTTCCTTCAATGATTCTCTTAACCGTCTCGGCTCTGAGCCTTATTCTTCCCTTAACCGTCGCCTCCCTTAGTGTTTCAGCCTTACTGGTTATGTCAACCATCGACATTTAGGACACCGAAGGAAATAGCCAATCGCGTAGTAAAAACGCTACTCTTCGTTTTTTTCATTCGATGCTGGCTGAAACTTTGATAGTTCATCAGATACAGCGTCTAAGCCGTTCTTTAAATCTTTCAAGGTCTGCTCAACATTTAGGATTGATAAATTAAGATTTCTAATCGCCCTCTTCAGATTCTCGAATCGGATGAAGGATGCCTCTGGAATAGATACTGCTGAAAGATATTCCTTTGCGTCATAAACTTCTTTGAGTCTAAGAATCGTTGATAAGCTCTTAGATGGGTTGTCCTGTATCTTCTTAGCTAGGTTTAAAAGGTTTGCTCCTTCTACGGATGCCCTTCTAAGCTCTTCAAGAGCCGCTTTAGAATCACCCTTCAAGCCATGTTTCTTAAGAGTCTCCTTAAACACTCTTAAGCACTCCAACAATGCGTCAACTTGTCTCTTTATAGTCGGAGTAACTTCAGGCTTTAAGAGGAGCATCAGATCCCTAAGCTGTTTAGTTAAGTCTCTTAATGAGGTTATGTCTCTTTCAGATCTCCTCCAAACATCTGACGGAGCCATCTTCTCCAGGGCAACATTACTAGTCAGGTCCGACGTTATTCTTTGAAGAAGAACTTCAAACTGACCTATCTTTTCCTCATATTCTCGAATCACATCTACCCTACCCCTAAGAGGCAAATCGACAATGATATGAAATAGAAGATCCTAATTAAGCATTTGTATATCTCCTTTATATTTTTTCAAGTAATTATCCGCCAAAAATATTCTAAGTGAGAAATTTTATCATGTTGGAAGTAGATTATAAATTGAGGCTTAGAAATGAACAAGACGGTTGTCATCTGCACTGGGCAGCCTGGAGCTGGAAGAGATGAATATCTCCATGCGCTGAAGTCTCGAAAAGACTTCCACTACTATCACCTATTTGACTACATTGTTGATGAGGCTGAGAAACAAGGCTTCATATTGAATAAGCTAAATGTCCTAGATTTTTACGACAGTAAACCGGATTTGTTGGAGAGTTTCAGAGCATCGGCTTTGAAGAGAATAATCGAAGAGATCCGCAAGAGAGACGGCGTACATATGATAAGTACTCCATACCATTTCGAATGGAAGGGAAAATCTTACGAAGGGCTACGTCAAGATGAAGTTAAATCGCTTAATCCAGACATTCTCTTAGTGACGCTTGACGATCTTATACGAGTCAGAGAGAGACTGAAGAAAGATCCTCAATGGAGAGAACATGACTTCACGCTTGTTGAGCTCGCTCAATGGAGAAGAGCCGAGATAATGGGAGTCTATGAGCTCTCTCGCCTCTTCACGCCTCATAAAGAGTTCTATCTCGTCGCACGGGAACATGGGACAAATCTTCTTGAGGACTTAATCTTCCACCGCGAAAAGAAGAAGATATACTTAAGTCATCCAATAACGGGCGAAGATGAACAGTTCTTTAGGAACGTTCAAAGATTTGCCAAGTCTCTTAAGCCATACTACACGGTCTTTGATCCATATATGATTAAGGACTGGGATGTGGTTGAGACGTGGAGGAGAGTTAAGAATCGGTCTCAGATGAAGGGTGAGGAAGTGCCTAGGAAGATTGGTGTTACGATAGAGTATACTGATGGCGTTAAGAGATACGAGCTTGAGTCTTGGGATATTGAAACCGCGATAAAGAATATTCGAGCTCAAATTATAGATACCGACTATAGGATAATAGAGAGTTGTCACTATATCGTTGTTTATCATCCACGTGAAGAGATCTCTGCAGGTGTAATGAGTGAGATGATTCAGGCTAAGGCGATGGCGAAGTTCGTTTACGTATTCTATCCATATGAGCCGAGTCCATTCTTCGAATGGTACTCGACAAAGATATTTTCGAGAGAAAATGAGCTAGTTTCTTTCCTGAAAGAGATCGCTGGGAAGGAACTATCTTCATAAAACCCCTTTAACATTTGTTTAGCTCGGTGAGAGATATTGAAGTATACAGGTCTCAGAAGAAGTCTTCTGAAGGATCTTTCTAAAACATGGGTTCTTCAAAGACTGAAGAAGATAGAGCTCTCTGCGATTCCTGAATGGATAGGGTCAAGGGTCGCCGTGGCTTCAAGATATCAGCACTCCCTAAGCGTTGGGGAGCTATCGCTACTAGTCTCTGGAGAAAACAAGGACGATCTGCTTCTCTTGACGGCTGCTTCCGCGCTTCATGATGTAGGTGTAGGTCCATTTCCTCACCTCTCAGACCATATTATGAAGGAGATTTTAGGATTTCCACATGAAGGCGCCGTTAAGTTCGCCTTTGAAAATAGCCCGCTAAAAGATGTACGGGTTCTGGAAAAATATGGATTAGACCTGGGTGAGGTAGCATCTATGGTTAAAGGAGGTCATAGACTCTCAAGATTTTTACATGGCTTCCCCGATCTTGACAACACTGATAATATATATCGTTTCATCATAAGCATACCAGGGAGGCCTTTAGGAGAGCCTTCATACATCCCGCAAGAGATAGCGAGGCGAATGTCGCTTGAGGAGAATATAATACTACCTGATGAGTTGAGAGAGAGGTGGATAAGCGATTTTAGAAAGGCGTACTCGTATCTCAGAGACAATAGGATGAACATAATTGGATGGACCATGCTGGGAAGAGCTCTTAGGCTTCTTCGAGATGAGTTGAACCCGGATTTTTTCAGGCTAACGAATAAGGAGGCATACCTCCTGATTAAAGCGAAGATTCCTAGGCTTGTTGATGGCCTCGAAAGGAGAGAGTTCCGGATAATCTTTGACCGTAAATATGACGAATTGAGAGGTGAGGCACAGAAGATTCTGGATTTATCTAGCCTATGTGAATTAGAGCAGATGTTATCCAAAGAGTTGAATCTTGAAGAGTGGATGGTTGGTTTGTCAGCTGTTCACACGATGCCAGGTGAAGAGTCTAGCTACTGGAGAGTATACCTGGTTTCATATAGAGGTGATAATAAGCCTAAAAAAATCCTTGAGGATATTCTCTCAAATTCTACTCCCGTTTAGATGAAAGGTCACAAAACTAAGGTTTATCGCACTCGTTTCAATGATTTATAGAGGTTATCTCTATAAATCATAACATAATTGGAAAAGCGCATCATGCGCTTCGGGAGGCAGTTGCACTAACTGAAGATGGCGAAATGCGAAAAAGACAGTACCACTCTACTTTAATGACAGTAAATTTGAGGCAACGTTTCAGCTACTTAACGTCTATTAGAGCTCGTTTTTCACATTTCGTGATTACCTGCTCATGCAAGAGCTGTTCTTTATCTTAACTGTTGCAGTTATACTTCTCAAATTTTAACGACTAGTATGATCCTTAAGCAGGGAGTTTAGTGATAATCGTAAGTTATCCGAGTTACGTAGGGTTTTGATATTATTGATCGGCTAATCCGAATCAACGAACTTGATTTTTCAACGATCTTCCTATACGATCCGAGCTTCTCCATTACTGGAAGTAGTTTCTCCGCTACTGCATCCAGCATCTTAACGCCTAGATTCAGATTAACCCCCGCTTCTTGGAGGTTGATGTTGAAGATCATGCGTGAAATGGTATCCTATTATACCGTGACGCTGAAGCTCTTAGATGCTTAGGAGTAGAGTTGGAAGATAAGAGTTCAAATCTCCCTGGCCCACCGGCCTTTTGGATTCAAATTATCTCTAGAAGTTCTCGTGGATCCTCGTTTGCGCGCGCTATCAGCTTATCCCAAGTATTTCTGTCAACCATAATTATTATCGAGGTCAGATTCAAAAATTATGTTAATCTGACCGGTCCCTTGAGGAATTCAAAAATATCGTCGATCTCTTTTAGCTTCTCCCTTAATGTGTCGAGTCTAGCCTGTAGAGGCCCACCCTTCCTTACATATTCCTCTTCGCTTATCTCATCTAGATTACGGGCGATTGTGAGCCTTTCCACCTCGATCTTCGTCTTGGCTATCTCTTTTTTGAGTTCAGTGCGGTATGGCTTCAGAATCGTCGCTGTAGACCTCAAAATCTTCATCTTCTCTTCCATCAATTTCACATATTTCTCCTTGAACTCATTGTAGATCTCCTCTGAAAGTTCCGGTCTCCGCCTTTCAAGAAGGCTGAGTTTCCTGTTATAATCCTTTATATGATTTATGATGTCTCTTATTTTAACCAGAATTTCTTCCAGCGTCTCCCTTCTTTTAGGTGCTTCCCTAACGATCCTCAATTCAAGCCGCGTCTCCTTCCAAGCGGAGTATCCTATCATATACTCCTCTAGATCGCGAAGCATATTTCTAATATGATCGTAAGACTTAAATCTCGTTGGAAACTCTATGATAGGTACAATAACGTCTCCATCCCTTAACGTCCCCTTTATCTCACATGGCACTAATACTGATCGACCGACACCTAGGGCAATAAAAGATACTTTAAAAGTGCCATCCCGATAAATCTCCCCCTTGACGCTGTGGCGATCTACTAGGGACTTTTTGAATTTTCCAAGAGTCTCTTTTACGTAGGTATATAGCATCTCACCGTTCTGAATGCTTTCTCTGATGGGGAGTTGGAAACTGGTAACTTCGCCTTCAGAGACTAGCTCGCCTATTATCCTTCTCCTCTCCTCTCTGCCCATAAGGCTTAAACCTTTAGCCCTCACAGCAGGCACGTATGCCCCTAAAAAGACAGTGAAGACGCCCGTTAGCAGTGCCACAAGTATAGCCGGCATGGACCAATGGACATATGAGGGGGCAACGGCATCCATGAGGTGGAATAGTGAGGCTCTGAGGATGTAGCTGCAGAAGAAGCCGAGGAATGTTCCAATCAATCCAAGCAGAAGAGCCTCAATCAAGAATACCCTAAATGTGTTTTTAGGATCAAGTCCAAGAGTAGCCAGCGTGGTGAATTCTCTCCTTCTCTCCTCATAGACCGAAGCCATCGTCGTATACATCATCAAGCAGGCTATAAGTAAGGGCGGCGTAAACGGTATCAAGCCGGAAACTGAAAGCTCGATTGACCAAACGATTTCTTGCGCCAATTTATCCTTGTTCGCAACCACGGTGGCGGCCAGAGAGTATGCTAGTTCCTCAGCTATATTTACAGGGTTGAATTCTTCTTTCGTTAAAATTGTGATTTCAGAGATCGTGATTGATGGATCCCTTATCGACTTTATTGGAACCAACACGAGCGCTGATGGATCCTTGAAGAGAGGGGTATTATCAATCTTAGTTAGGTTAATGGAGACAGTTGCTGGATCAAATGTTCCGACAACTCGAAACTCTCTAAGAGGTCTTTTCACCCTCTCCGGTCTCCCGCCGCCGATCTCTATCAGCTCTTCGACGGCAAGGGTAACATATTCATTAAGCGTAGCTCCGAATGTTGATGGTATGATCGCAACTTTCCTTCCCTCCACGAATTCCTGTAATGAGCCTCTGAAACGTCCTGTTAAGTTATAATGATCTTTCACGAATGCTGGATCTATGCCTACGATATCAACGTAGATGGTTTCTTCACCTATCATCAACAAGCCGGTCCGTCGTATGCTGCCTTCTCTAGTGATCTCAAAAGCTCTTATTCCCTCCCTGTATCCTACGTCCAAGCACCATTCCTGTGAACGAGCCCAATTTACGTCATACTCGCTGACTGGAGCAAGGCGGGTGTCAGGCTTCACTATAACCCCAGGAATGCTCGTGCCTTCCCATTGCCTATTAACTTTTGTCTCACGACTCAATGACACGTTCACGAAAATTATCGCTGATGAGACAATTATCGTTATAGTTGTTAACGTAAGTATGGTTCTGGACAGCCTCCTCTTCAGGCTTCTAACCCCTAACTGTAATGCTAGATCCCCCATCGGCTTCTTCTTTAGCGAGGTTAATTGGATGAGAAAGTACGTTAATCCAGCTACTACGAAGCATCCCATAAAAGATAGCGGCAGATCGGCATGCCTCGCTCCAATAATGAATGTGAAGGCTATCTTTAAGGCGGGATGAGTAATAGAGAACACTAGCATTAAAGCGGAGAAGAATATAACTTTCATGATCAGCCTCTTCTTCCTCTCAGTCTGCTCCTCGAAGATGAGGCTTGAGGCTAAAGAGGCTAGTCCGTAAGCGAATAGACTAATACCGATAGTTGTAAGCACAGCTAAAGTCTTAGTTTCCGCGATCCAATTCTTCAGCTCCGTGAGTTTTCTATCTGAGATCTTAGCGCCGCCCAGAGCTGAAATGTACTCCCTGTTCTCATATAGCTCCAGAACTCGATTTAATAATTTCTCGATCGCTTCGTATTCCGCATTTTCTCTTTCTAATGGATATCCACAAGACTTTAACCATTCCAGTTCTTTATTGAGGATTTGCTTTTGCCAATTCACATATTCCCTTGCAGCGTGCAACATCCAATTTATTACGGTGGTATTCTCATCAACCTTAACCGTGAAGGGGGAGAAGATCCGTTCATCAAGCCTGCTCTTCCTAGTTTCGTATTCCTCCCAGCTTCTAACCTTATAAAACACTTTTACTCTATAGTTTATTGGAACTAGATAGTAGCTCTCGTAATCACTTTCTCCGCTTCCTATTTCCGTCTTAACCGCGGGGTTCAAAAAAAGAGGTTCACGATCTCCACTGATAGGGTTACAGTCGGAGACCCGTATGACTTTTCCCTTAAGCAACCAAATGTTTCCTTCAACGAGCAGGGTTGAATTGTCTTCAATAGTATACGCCAGATTCATCTGAATGTCTTTATACATCGTTATGTTGGCGACGTAATCTGCGGTATATCTTGTCTCTTCCAGATACCTGTTTCCGACCTTAATCAAAGTATAGTTATCTGATAGCTGAAGCTCTAGAAGGCTAGACGATTTGAGAAGCTTCTTCCATTCGGAAAGCTGCTGAGCATTCATGATTCTTTTAATCAGCTCTGTTTTGCCTCCCATCTCGGAGATTCCAATGTTGCTAGCTATCTTCCTTAAATCGTTAGTTGTCTTCTTCTCTAGCTCTCCCCTCGTATATCCTCTAATCTCCAATTCTCCTAGGAAAGATTGGATTGTTCCCGTCTTGTTAATTCTAAGAGGACCTATATGCTTCCGCCATGGCGGAAAGGGCGTATCTATCGTGACTGCCACTGAAATATTTGATATCGGCAGGTCTGTTACGTAATCTCTGAAGTGAAGAACGATCCACACGTTGATCGTATATCCTTTATTTGTTTCCAGAGATACAGATGTGTTTAGAGTGCTAATCGGAGATAAGAAGAGGAGAAATAAGAGAAATAGAAATCCTTTTATTTTTTTCATCTAATCTCCCTGCCTCCCAATTCCATTAGCTTAGCTTCAAGTTCCTCTTTGATCTTCCGGTAGATACTATACTCCACCTGGCCTGTCCTGTACATGGATTCCAGCTTGGAGAGCATAGTCTTATACCTTCTGATCTCCAACGGAATTCTCAGGTTTCTCCGCTCCAAGAAAACCGTGGATACAACTATGAGAAGAGCCACCATAACTATAGGCGTCCACACGCCGGATCTTACGTTACATATGATCCTTTCCACATGATCCCTATCGAGCATTATTCTCGTTGAACCCGAGTATATCCCATATGAACAATATGCCACGTATGAACCGTAAGGAAGTAACAGAGATATGTTACCTTGCTCGTCTGTTTCTGAATGTGAAACGACGATGCTTCTCCGCCGCGATATCTCCTTCTTTAATGTTATGTCCGCTCCATCTATCTTCTTCCCGAAGGGGTCTCTACACTCAAATGTAAGCCTATAGACTCGACATCGCAATGTCATCTCCCTGTTTTTGCGGAGGTCTACGACGCCAGACCATACTTCCGTCCCCATCCATTCCACATGGATTGTATAGTTATCTAGGTAGACTCCCTCCCACCTCACTATTCCATACTGGTCTGAACGATCCCTCAAAAATAGATATCCATCACCGCCATATACGCGGATTGTCGCCCCTGGCAAAGGTTCACCGGACCATGTGATGAGGGTTAAAGTCATGTACGTCCTATTACACTTCACAGCAACCGAATCTGTTTTCTGCAGATCTATAGTGTAGGTACCGACGGTTCTGCCAGCTACAACTCTTACCTGATAGGTTCCGTTCCAAAGGTCTTTGAAGTATGCTTTCCCATTCTCATCTGTCCGCGTAATATTAACAAGGGAACCGGCGTGATCAGTTATCAATGTGAAGTTTTCAGGAGAATAAAAGATAAGCTGATCGTATAGAAAGACTAAGTGGTTAACTAACGGCTTACCCTCTTGATCTAGACAGGTTACAGTTAAATTGTTCGTCCAGCATTTAAGAGTTAAAAGCTTAGGCTCCGTGAGATTAATCACCTCGCGGTCGATTATTCTTTCTTCAATACGGGCGGAAATAGTGTATAATTCATCCGCCACGTAGATGTTTTTCCGCTCAATGAAGCCTGTGGAGTTTGTCTGATTCTTATAGAGTAGATGGCCTTCCCTGCTACGTACTTCCACCGTTGCGTTTCTAACGGGGACGTTAGACTTCGTGACAAGCCGCAACGTAAGATCTGATCTAATACATCTGAGTGTTATGTTCATCGAGTCCTGAACGTTAATTATGAAATCTCCCTCTGCCGGTTCCACTCGAGTTAAAATCTTCTCTCCTAGAACATACTGTTCGAGCCATCTTTCCTTCCCCAGGACGGTTAATCGATAAGTTCCATTCCAGATGTTAGGAAATCTTACAGTTCCGTTTTCGTCGGTCTCTGCTTCAGCCACCAATTGACCAGCCTCTTCGGTTCTTATAATAGTCTCAGAGGCTCTCTTAACCTCTCCAGCATCTGGAATCCAGTAGCTATAATCCGCCGTTATCTCTGCTCCGTTGCTTGGGGGACTGTTAAAAACAAGTTTGCCGCTAGCATAGTCAAGAGTATAGTCCTTTGTTAGCACTCCGTCCAGGTAAACTTTCACGGTACCCCTGATGATGTAAGGATGTCCCATGTGAAAGACGGTCCGTGTACCATTCCCAACTCCTACAGTAACCATTTTTTGGTATGTCTGATCTCGAAGAAACACCGTATGATTCGCTAAAGGTTTTCCCCATTCATCGACGAGCGTCAAATTCAAGTCGTAAGACCATGTTCTTATCGTGAAGTTTTCGTTCTCCATCACGTGTATCTTCTTATAGCCAACCGTTCTTTCTCCTTTCTGAACAAATATAACGTAGGAGCCTGGAGGAAGAAGCTTGGGCGTCACATATCCTGTTCTATTAGAGAAGTGAGTAGAAGCTCTCCATTCCTTCAAGTCGTAAATGACGACTTTTAAACCTTCGAAACTAACCCTCTCTTTCCAATCCTTCACGCATAATGTTACATTAAGACCGTTTAAGCCCATCTCCTGACCGTGATTGTTGAAGGACCTAGATGGTTTTACATCCAAAAATTCTCTGCCTGTCAGAGGGAGAGACATTAGAAGAATTAGAAGGATGATAGAGGCCGCGAGTTTATATTTTACGGAGTCCCTTCCAATATTTCCAAGCATCGAAATACCTTCCTATCCATCTCATCCACATAATCCCTAATATCCGAGATCTGCCTTTCAGCCTTTTGCAAGTCTGCCTTTAAGCCGCTTATTATAGCCTCAAAGGCATTCTCATCATAATACCCAATTTCAAACCGAACCTCTGCCTCTCTTATCTTTTCCTTCAGCTGGGAAGATTCATGTTCTAGCCTCATCAGCTGCTCAATCTTCTCACGCCTAATCGAACTCCAAGTTTTACGTATCGCCTCTAGACGTTTTCCGCATAATTCTCTTCCTCTCTCAATCGCTTCTGATCTTTCTTTAGAAGGGTTACCTCCCTGGGTTAAGGATAGGTACCGCTCAAGAAAGGATATTTCTTCATCTATAGTTAAGGAGGATAAGGCTTTATCTATATCTGATATCAGCCCCTCCCATCTGCTTACAGAAGAATAGACATGCTGCTCCCCCACTGCTTTCTTATCAATCATCCTAGCCTCTCCTATCTCAGCCTTCTCTCTCACCCACTCTAACTTGGCTCTAACTCTCATCATCTCCAAATCTTCCTTCAACTTGAAGAGACTCTCCAGAGAGGAAGTCATTATTTCACCCAGCTCAGCCGCTATCATGTCATAGGTACTCTTTGCGACCTCCCCTGATCTAACCATCCTTTCTAACTCTTCCATTTTAAGAGATGCATTTCTTACTTCTTTCATGTACATCCGAAAAAATTCAAGATCCTCCTTGACTCTATTCTTCATCTGCTTAAATGAGTTTGTCTTTGGAGGAAAGCTCTTACTCTTCGGCACATCCCCAAAATCCAATCGTCTTTGAAAAGGGTCGTAAGGCCGTTTCCTTTTCGACTTCTTTCGCTTCAACCTAGATAAGAAATCCAGCAGACCCATAGAACTCCTTAGACTCCGCATTATTATTTATCTTCGCAGATTGAGCGCTCTAGTTCTCTCGACTTACACTCATCAAAATTAGTTGCCTTGTGGATTAATATAACTTTTACGGAGGTTGAAGAGGAAGATAAAGAATTAGAGCTTTGCATGTATGATTGAGAAACGAGTTTAAGTCTCTCATAGAAGGCTTGAAGTCTATCTAGAGTGCCCTGTACACGTAAAGCCGATGAACATAACAGATGTCATACTGGAAAAAGGCATGAGTTTACATTTTTGAGAAGGATAGCGTATGCCTTTACATAGGTTCAGCAACCAATTGAGAAGACATCTGAATCATGATCTCATAGGTTGTATGGGACAGCTATATTAGCCAGGGACTTCAGGGATCTTCTATTGAGAAGAGGTATTTCTCATGACATTATTAGGAGAGCATCTGAATTCATTAGGCAGGTGAGCGTTGTGAAAGAGGCCCTAACGCTTGCAGAGCTTGGAGTCGATGCCATGCATGACCCTACAGCCGGAGGGATACTCGGAGGACCTGATTGCTTCTTCATCAAGCATTGAGCTGAAAATATACGTGGATAGAATCCCGGTGACTGAGGAAACAAGGATTCTCTGCAACTTGCTAGGTCTAAGTCCTCTCAAAATTTTAAGCTTCGGCTCCTTGCTTGCACTTGTTCCTTCAAGTAAGGTTGATGATGCTAGAAGCAAGTTAAAAGAAGAAAGGGTGAACTCAACAGTTATAGGCTTCGCATGTGAGGGTTGCAGAGTTACACTGCTAAGGGGAAGACGGCTTAACTGAGAGAATCCTTGGCTCGGTGAGGGATGACTTAGCGAGGCTTTGGAGCCGCTTACCCAAGGGCACGTTGGGCTCTCCAGCCGAGGATGTCATGAGAAGGTTATGTAATAGATATCTTAATATAGTGGCAATATAGAGTGGTATGCATCCTCAGCGGGATTAGGAAACAGACGGAAAACGGCTATTCCGTTTCTCCGTTTTCTCTTGATCCATCTGAGAAAAAGGTTAGCGAGGTGAATGAATTGAGTCGTATAGGTAGGGGCTACAGAAGTCGATTTTTCTCTAAACCAGCACCAGTTAAAGAAGGCGAAGAATATGAAGCTGACATTACGGAGATAAGTCGAAGAGGCGACGGTATAGCGAAGATTGAGGGTTTCATAATATTTGTATCAGGCGCAAAGACTGGGGATCACGTTAAGTTCAGGATAACGAGAGTTGCACGCAGATTTGCAACAGCAGAAATTATACATTAGAAACGAGAAAGAGATAAAATTAATTAAATGATTATATCCTGATTCAGCCTTCTAAAATCGTCCTTTTTTATTAAATTTAATAAAAAATTTCATGATGTCTTCAGTATATATAATTCTCTGATGAGTTCCCTTGCCGTTTTCCTTACGGCTTCGGCGCTATTGAACCTCGGCTTCCAGCCTAAAGCCTTTAGCTTCTCCATTGATAGAAGCATATACTTCACGTCTCCCTTCCATCCCCTTCCGCCGTCAACTCCTCCAGTGAAACGGAAGATTACCTTGCCGAGATTCATCTCTTCAACTATTATCTTGGCGATCCTCTTAACATCTATCCAATCCTCGGAGCCAACATTAAAAACTTCAACCTTACCTGATACGTTCTTTATTATTACCGACAATGCGGATATAAGGTCGTCCACGTAAAGATATGATTTCCTCTGCGTTCCGTCCCCCAAGATCTCGAGCTCTTTAGGATTTCTTTTGAGTTTCATTATGAAGTCATATATGACCCCATGCCTGCTTCTCGGACCCACTATGTTAGCCAGCCTACAAATCGCAGCTCGGAAGCCATAGTTATATGCGAATGAGCTTATAAGTGCCTCTGAGGCGAGTTTAGCGGCTCCATAAATAGATATAGGCTTCAGAGGACCGTAGGCTTCGCCAGTTGGAATCTCTTCTGCATCTCCATATACTGTTGAGGAAGAAGTAAAGACAAAAAGATCCAACGCTTCAGATCTTCTCAGCTTTTCCAGCAGGCGATACGTAGCTACAATATTTTGTTCGAAATGGATACGCGGAGCTGAGAAGCCTAATTTAACCTCCGGGTTAGCGGCTAGATGAAATACGATCTCGCATCCATCAATAATCTTTCTCAAATCATGATTATTCAATAAGTCGCCTTTTATAAACTCGAAGGAGTCTTCTCCAATCCAGCGTTTAACATTATCTATTGTTCCACTGCTTAGGTTATCGATGACTCGCACCCTAGCGCCGCTCATCATAAGCGCGTCGACTAAGTGG